>OFDC01000019.1_pt1 | contig 251317 bp, 190 predicted proteins | sample 1520941 | NCBI WGS metagenome assembly OFDC01 (sample SAMEA94258168, study PRJEB24077) | hot springs metagenome | biome: Aquatic biome; feature: Water | place: India | collected 2012-12-06 | depth 5 m
CAAACCCTAAACCCCAAACCCCAAACTCCTATCCCCAAACTCCTAACCCCAACCCCCAAACCCTAAACTCTCTAACAATTCGAACAAGGCTTCATATAACCCTTTCCTGATTTCGTTCTTGGGAAAATCCATACTACTTCAATTCCGGTTTCCCATAACCATACCACTTGCGCTTTTTGAAACAGGTTGGTTTCATTTCCTCCTTGAATGGCATTAGGAAATTCCTTCAACGTCACTCCTGGAGCATATCGTATCCCCACTTGTGGAGTAACGATAAATTTTTTCGCAATCATCAATGCACGATATCCCATTCCTGCACCAACACTGAAAGACATTGATAAATCTTCTGAACGCTTTTCATATTGATCGCTGTAAATGACATCTCCTTTGCTCACATGTGGATCCCACAAATGAATCGCAGGACTGATATACATGTGAAAACGCGTTCCCAGTGGACCTGCGCTCACATTTTTGAAAAGTGCACGAGGGTTAAAGTTGACATCACATTGCAATGAATAATTGCGAAGGCGCACAAACATATCCTCTCCATTATTCGCCGCACGACTCGTAAATTGATGCATTCCAAGTTGTGGGTGAACATACAGACTCTTGATGGCTTTCCATCGGAAGATCCATCCCATGCGCGCTTCATAGCCGTGAATCAGTGGAGAAAGTTCTTTTTTATTCCAAGGACGTGCGAAGTTGTAGTTGTAAAATGACTCGTCCCAGTCAGGAGCAAACAAATAATTATAGCCCACCCGAGCACTCCATTGTGCTTGGGCATGGATGGTAAGGATAGCAATGAAAAATATGACTCCCCACTTTTTCATGCGGACTCTAATATTTGTTTAACACTTCTGAAAGCCGCTTCCATTGCGCCATGCACAGTACCATGATGTCCGCTGGAATGACTCGCTTCACCTGCGAAGAAGAGTTTATTGTTTACCGGCACAGCGAGTTGACCTCTGATATCCGGTGTCAAATCAACAGGGAAATACGAGTACACTCCTCTGATGTATTCTTGTTCTGACCAATTAATAAAGCGGTGATCTGTAAAATTATTTGTCGCAATATTTCCACCAAACATACCATCCAATTCTGTTAGAATGGTTGGAATCATTTGATCGCCTAATGCATTGAGATTTTCAGCAGCTTGTCCATTTAAAAATGCCGTGAGAATATTATTCTGAGCGCTTCTGCCTCCAACACCTGTTGCCCAGTATTCAGGAACTACTGTTCCTCCATAAATAGAAGCAAGATCATTTGGCCAAAAACCTTCACTGAATTTCAATATAATTTTCAATCCTTTATCCATTGCAATGCTATTAATAGCTTGCAGTTGTAGAGGAGGAAGGTTTGGGGTAAAAGTGACGAGTTGATCTTTTAATACTTGAATCGATGAGGTCACGATGACGCGATCTTTCAAATATTCTTGCCCGTCGGCATCGTACAATTTCACCTTGCTGTCGGCATAGTTGATGTGCGAGATGGGAGTATTGTATTGAACAAATGGTAGCACACTCGAAAACGCTTCCAACATAATGGTTTTGAAATCTGGAGCTTTCAATAAAAAATCTCCTTCACCCGCCACCCATGATTGCTCCACGAATGATAGTCCTGATACACCGATCTTAGAGATATCGGTACCATTTTCATTTCCAACCCAGCCATTCCAAATCGGAATGAGGTCTTCGGGAAGTCCATTTAATACAGCATATCCAAGAGCTGAAATATCAGACGAAGAGTAATTTTCAAGTCCATTGAACAAGCTAATGATTTCAGCATATTGACTTGTATTTTCAAAGGCTGTTTGTGTCATGATTTGACCATTCAAAAAATAGTAGTCTTGAAGGTCAGAGGTAACGAAATTGTTTGAACCATTTCTCACGAAATCATACCAAACAGAATTATTTCCATGAACATATTCAGCACCTAATTCAATTTTAAAGTCCGCAAATCCTTCGAGGGTTTTTATTCTGCCGCCAAAATCATTTGATGCTTCAAAAATTTGTACATCAATTCCGCGCTGTTTCAATAATAAGGCAGCGTAAAGTCCGCTGATTCCGGCACCGACTATTCCAACGCTTCCTTTGAAATTAGAATCATCAAAAATATTTTCTCTCTTGCACGAAGCCAGAAAGGAGGGGAGCAGTGCGAGTCCGCTGCCTGCCATTAATGATTTTATGAGGAAGTCTTTACGATTCATTGTTGTTTATGAAGCTGCTCCATTTTATTGCCAAATGTCCAACCAATGGTGGTTGCTCTGAGTTTTGCATCATTCGCTTTTTCACCAACAAAATGTTCATCTACTATTTCATGAAAGAGTTTTACCCATTGATTGAAATGCGAAGAGTCTATCTTCAGATGGGTGTGCTTATCAAAAACATTGGTGGTATACCCCGGTTGATCGAGCAATACAAAAGCCCAAAAAGCAATCATTTTTGGCTTATGTGCTTCAAAGTCCATTCCTTCGAAATGGGGAGCGAGATGTGGATCTTTGAATGCTCTATTGTAAAAAGCTTCCACTAGAAGAGTTACGTCTTCAATATTCTCGATTTCCTTCATTCTGCTTTTTTTAAAAAAAGATTATTGTTTTTTCTTCTTAGATGGGCGGTAGACCAAACCCACATGCAAGCCTACATAAGGTTGACGGAAATTCCAATTGGCGAGGGCAGTAGCAGATGCACCCCAGTTTTCATTGAAAAGAAGACCAACTTCAAGTTGAACGGGCACACCAATGGTCACACCTGTCAATACACGGACAAGGGTGGTGTCTTCGATATCATCGGCATATCTTCTAATGTTCAATCCCATTCCACCAGCGATGCTGGCATACCAATGCTCACCGCCATATCCCTCTCCCCACATCATACCTGCTTCGATGATCTTGTTTTTCTTGGAAGTCACTGAGTCGATGGCCGATTCTATGAATTCTTGAGAGTAGGCGAGGCGTACCGCAGTGATCAACACATCGGAGCGTTTGGAGTAAGTCGCCGCCATTTGCCACGAAATATTATCTGCGGTATTGGCACCAACAGAGGTGTTGAGCCATTCTTTATTGGCTAATGGATTAGATTTGTACTGCCCAAACGCTAAATTTGAGTAGACGGAAGCTAAAAATATTAGTAGGTAGATTGGTCTCATTCGGGGCTTTAAACAAAGCAAATTCAAATTTAGTGCGGAATTGCCGAAAATTTACTACTTTTGCACCCCAATTAATTATTATTGTTAACCGGGTTTCGTACCCACCAAACAATTTACTATGCCAGTAAAAATTAGACTACAACGTCACGGTAAGAAAGGAAAACCTTTCTTCCACATTGTTGCCGCAGACTCTCGTTCACCACGTGATGGTAAATTCATCGAGCGTATCGGTAGCTACAACCCAAACACCAACCCTGCAACAATCGTTCTTGACAACGATAAGGCGCTTGATTGGCTTCAGAAAGGTGCTCAACCTACTGAAACAATGAGAGCAATGCTTAGCTACAGAGGTGTTCTTTACGCATTGCACCTTCACAAAGGTGTTGCTAAAGGTGCTTTAACTCAAGAAGAAGCAGACAAGCGTCTAGCTGCTTGGAGAGAAAGCAAAGAGCAAAAGATTCAAGCAAAGCGTGATGGCCTAGCTAAGAACAAAGAAGAAGCTAAAACAAAGCAATTGAAGCACGAGCGTGAAGTAAACGAAAATCGTTTGAAAGCTCTCGCTGCTGCCGCTGCTCCTGCTGTTGAAGAAGCTCCAGCTCCTGCACCTGTTGCAGAAGAGACTGCTGCTCCAGAAGCTGCAGAAGGCAATGAAAATGCAGAAGCATAAAATTGTTTTCTTTAAAAAATTAGAGGCCTTTTCTCCCGAAAAGGCCTCTTTTATTTCTAACTTTTTTCAAAATGATTCCAGATAAATCAGAACTTCATCAACTTGGATATTTCACCAAACTCCACGGCTATAAGGGAGAGCTTACCGCTTTTCTTGATACGGAGGATTGGAGCGATTATGAAGATATCGAAACCGTTTTCATTGAATTGAAAGGTCAATTAGTTCCTTATTTCATCGAAACGTTGGAGTATAAAACAAATACTTCGGTGAAGGTGAAGCTAGAAGGAATCGACTCTGAAGAGTTGGCGAAAACGCTCGTGAAAGCTAAAATTTTCATCAAGAAAGAAGAAATTTCGGAAGAGGATGAAACTCGTTTAGAACTTCGTGCGCTTCAAGGATATCAGGTAAGTGATGCAGTGAAAGGAGACATCGGTCATATCGAGCAAGTGCTTGAATTGGCGGGCAATCCACAACTTGAAATCAAATACAAGAATAAAATTATTCTACTTCCGTTGCATGAAGACTTCATCAAAGAAATTAATCATGAAAAGAAATTGATTAAAATCGAAGCACCTGAAGGATTGATTGACTTGTATCTGTAATTACTTTTCTTCGACTTCCTTGAAGACGAATACCACCTCGTTGTCGCGCTTCATGTAATATGTTTCGCGCGCAAACTTTTCAAGAGCTTGGTTATTTTTCAGATCTTCTAATGAAATCTTCGCTTGCTCGTTCTTCTTTTCGAGTTCTTTCACTTCTTTCTGAAGAGAATACAACTCCATTCTGCTCTTGAAGACATAGAATAAATCTACTTCGTTGAAAAAGCAGACCCACAACACGAAAATAGTGAGGCTGATTGCGTATTTATTCTTGAAAAATTTAATGACGCGCTTTTTCATGTCACAAATGAACACAGAAAAAGTGGGCATTTTTGACTGCAAAAAATCATCTTATAAACACCATTATTAAAAATCATAAGATAGCTACCCCATCTTAAAACTATTCGGTAGTATAGGTGTTTGAGAACTATGCTTCTATTAGCTTTGTCCCATATTTATGAATCACTTCGATCAGCAGACTACTCAAGATTTAGAATTTGATGTATTAAGAAAAATACTTCACGACTATTGCGTGCAGCCCACTGCGCGCGAGAGAATGGCTGATCTATCTCCAGTCATTGATCATTCCAAACTCCTGGTGGAGCTTGCAAGACTGGAGGAGTTTGTTAGAATCAGAAGAGAAGCTGTATCATTTCCTGCCGCAGATTTCGAAGAACTCAATCAAGAAATCAAATGGCTTCAAGTAAAGGATAGCACTCTAACAGAGGATGGATTCGGCCGTATTCACAGAGCAAGTAATCTCACCAATGAGATCATCAATAGCCTGAAGGAACTGAATGAAGTCTTTCCGCAACTTTATGCACTAACCTCTGAAATAGAACAAACAAAAGAGCTTTGCGAAGCAATAGAAAAAGTTTTTAATCTAAAATGGCAAGTCAAGGACGATGCCTCAGTGGAACTTCAATCCATAAGAAGTTCAATCGGTGCGGTACGTCGTCAGATTGCTAAGAATTTTGCCAAGGTTCTAAAGGATTATAATGGTAAGGGATTTCTCGCTGATACGGGCGAGGCTTACATCAACGAGCGTCGAGTACTTGCTATCTATAGCACCCACAAACGAAAGGTGAGTGGAGTAGTAGCTGGGAGCAGTAAAACGGGTAACTTGACGTACATCGAGCCCGAGGTCAATATCCAACTCAACTTTGAGTTGGAATCGCTCTTCGATGACGAACGAAGAGAGATTAGAAAAATATTACAGCAACTCACCAATGAAATTCGACATCGCCTGCCTTTGATTGAGCAATATCAAGCATTGTTGACAGAGGTAGATTTTATTCAAGCAAAAGCTCGCTTGGCGCTGGACATGGACGGTGTTCTTCCAGCAATTGAAGAGGAGCCGGTGATCGATTTGGTAAAAGCATATCATCCTGTCCTCTTACTCAACAACAGAAGGCTTGGTCGTGTGACTTATCCTCAGACGCTTACCATGGACAAGTTTAGTCGAATGCTGGTGATCTCTGGACCCAATGCAGGTGGTAAATCAATCACGATGAAAACAATTGGTCTGCTTCAGATCATGCTGCAAAGTGGGCTGTTGCTGCCAGTTGGTGAGAAAAGCAGAATGTCTTTATTTCACGCTGTTCTAACAGATATTGGAGATAATCAAAGTATCGAAAATCAGCTTTCGACCTATAGCTATCGCTTGAAGAGAATGAATCATTTTCTTAAAGTCGCGAATCGAAGAAGCCTGGTACTGTTGGACGAATTTGGTACGGGGTCTGATCCTGATCTAGGTGGTGCATTGGCAGAAGTTTTCTTTGAAGAACTTTACAATAGAAAAGCTTTTGGTGTCATTACAACGCACTACAGTAACATCAAATTGAAAGCTGCACAATTGCGCAATGCAGTGAATGGTTGCATGCTTTTCAATACAGAAACACTCGAGCCAACTTATAAGCTAAGCATAGGCCAGCCGGGCAGTTCATTTACCTTCGAAGTTGCAGAAATCAATGGTATTCCAATGAGTATGATTGAAGCAGCGAAATCGAAATTGAGTACCCAAAAAGTTCAAATGGATGAATTGCTCTCTTCGCTGCAAGTAGAGAAAACGAAATTCGAAGAGCTTTCTAGAAATGCTGATGAAGCGGGACAGTTGGCAAGTCAGACCATCAAGGATTTTGAAAAGCGCAGAGAGAAATTTGAAGACAAACTTGCGCGCCAACAAGAGACCATAGAGCGTAACAATAAGTATTTAAATCACGGAAGAAAGATGGCTCAGTTTATCGAGTCATGGAATCTGCGCGCCAAGAACAAAGAACTTCTCGACGAGTTGAAAAAATATGTGGTCGTTGAGAAATCTAAAATTGACGAAGAGCGCAAATCAAAAGCGATACAAAAAAAGATAAGCCAGAACAAAGAAGTAAAGCAAGAGAAGAAGTCGAGTCGAGATCGAATGAAAGTCGGCAGTCTTGTTCGTCTTGAAAATACCAAACAAACAGGCGAAGTGCTTGAACTTGAAAGCGGTCAGGCAATCGTTGCCTTCGGCGTTTTCAAGACAAAAGTGGATGTATTTAAACTCGAGCTTATTCGCGAATAAAGGAGATCGTCGTTCCTTCTTCTACTAGTTTTAGCATATAAATCCCACTGGCAAGCGAGCGAATATCGAGCGTTCCTTTCATTAAAAACTCTTTTGCTAATGCGACATGGCTTCCATTGATATTGTACAATTCCACTCTTCCTGTATATGGTTTTTTATTCCATTCTATTTGAATAAAATCATTTGATGGATTGGGATAAATGGAAAGAGAGGCCACATCAATTTCAGAAACATTGACATCGATGATCGAGCCTTCATAATCGTAGGTGCAGCCATTTGCATCTGTGATTACGCAAGTGTATGAGCCCTGACCAATATTCTCAGCCATCGCATCCTCATCTCCATTGCTCCATAGATATGAATATTCTGGAGTACCGCCAGATACAGTCAATTCAATTGATCCGTTGTTTCCATTTTCAGCATCAATGATTAAATCAGATACTTCAATCAATGATGGTTCGGTAATAACGAAAGTGGTATCGACGATACACATGTTTTCATCTGTTGCGGTGAAAGTATATTCACCAGCGGCAAGTGCCTCGGGAAAAGTATTGTCTAAGTCAAATGTATACGTCCCAGTTCCACCAAACGCACTCAAGACGGCGCTACCGTTATCCAAACCAAAACAAGACACATCGGTGGTGAGGAGTTCAAGGTACAAGGAATCAGGATTTGAAATAATAAAAGATCCAGTAGTTATGCAATTGGTTCCACTGGTGGCAACATAAGAGTATTCTCCTGGGCCAAGATTGAATCGATTGGCATCAATTGATTCATTCTCCCATACAATGCTAAATGATGCATCATTCGCCTCAGAAAGTTCAATACTCGCGTTGGAATCATTATGACAATTCAAAGGAGTAATCGTCTCATTAAATTGATTGAAAACACCTGGGAAAATTTCAATAGAAGCAATGATAGGAAGATCAAATTCATTGGTGACGATTACGTCATACACTCCCGGTTCAGTTACCGTCAGGTATCTATCAGATGAGCTATCAGACCAGGTGTAAGAGTTCCATTCTCCAGCATCGAGCACTAATGATTCACAAACGAACTGATCGTTGGTCGTTGAGATTTCTGCGGAGAAAGTTTCGCCTTCTGTGAAATCATAACGTTGACCTGCTTGTAGATTATAGTGTTTTTCAACTATGCCGCGAGGCCAATGTATTTGTAAAGAATCTATTTGTGTGGCTTCCGCGATTCCAATGATTTCGGTGTGTGCATTTTGGGATAAAAAGCCACCACCGACTGCCGTGAAGTATCGTTTTTTTACGCCACCAATCCAATATTCAACAGTAGATCCTATCGCATCACGATTACTCACTACCCCAGTTAAATCAACTTTTACATAATTTCCACCAACACCATTGTTCTCCCACAGTCTATAGCTATTTTGACTACCAACTGTAGAGTGAATCAAGTCGTAAAATCCATCATTATTGAAATCGCCTTTCGCATTGCTGTAGGCATTGGTGAGATCTCCTTCAAAGCCAATTTCATTTGTTTCGGTGAAAGTACCATCTCCATTATTTGTGAAAAAAGGATTTTGGTTATTGCTTCCTTGTGTGGTCACCATGTGGGCATCGTTGTCTCCATCATTGTCATAATCCACCCAAGTCACTCCCCAAGTCATTCGGTTTACCTCTAAACCTGCGGCAGCAGCTTGATTTGAAAATACTCCACCTTCATTTATAAGATAATAATTTCCATCAGCGATGTTAGAAACATATATATCCCAGTCGCCATCATTCTCGAGATCGTCAATAGAAATGCACATTGCTTCGATCATGATATTTGTTCCTGTCTCAATGCTTACATCAGTAAATGTCCCATCTTGATTATTGAAATACATGTAGCTCTGTTGATCTAAATCGTTGATCACATATAAATCTAACCAACCATCTTCATTGAAGTCGTGCCATGCAGCTTGAAAAGAAAGTCTGCTACCATTGTCAACTCCTGCAGTTACAGAAACTTCTTCAAAAGATCCATCACCTAAATTGCGGAAGAGCCAGTTAGTAATCCCACCACCGAGGTTGTAGTTACAGACGTAAACGTCGAGATATCCATCTCTATCGTAATCGCCCCAAGCCTGGCCATAAGAGCGAACGCCTCCAAAATTGGGCATGTTCAATTGTGCAGTGACATCAGAAAACACGGGCCATCCATCATTTCGATACAGTTTTGTATTGTTCCCAACGTTCCGAGCTTTGGTTACGAGTAAATCCGCATCTCCATCATTATCATAATCAACCCAAGATGCCTGACGCATATCAAGGGTATTGGGAATAATCTCTATTCGATTAAAACCAGATCCAGTACTTTCATAAAAAATCAATGAATCACTAGCAGTACAAAAAGTTAAATCATCGAGGCCGTCTTTATTGAAGTCATAGAAAGTTACGCCAGCTCCATGCAAAATACCACCCGTGTTCAGAACATTGATGTTGTATTCAGAATTTGCAAAGTTGTATCCTTGTGCAATAGCGAAGGAAGGCAGAAACGCCAAGAGGAAATAGATTCTGTGTTTCATAACTGCGAAAATACGAAGCCCACAAAAAAGGGTTACGCTAATTTTTGCAAACCTAGCGATTCAGCCTGCTTTAGCATGTAACTAAAAGCACTGTCGAAGTCATTATGAATATCCCCGTCAAGTATGGCGTCTTTGATCGCGTTTTTGATAATTCCAACTTCACGACCAGGAGTGAGGCCAAAAGTGGACATGATGAGTTCACCAGAAATGGGAGGTTGGAAGTTTCGCACGTGGTCTTTTTTCTCAACTTCGATGAGCTTCTCCTTCACGATTTCGTAGTTGTTGAGGTAACGCTTTACTTTTTCCTCATTCTTTGAAGTGATGTCTGCTTTACAAAGGAGCATCAAATCATCAATATCATCTCCAGCCTCAAAAAGAAGTCTTCTTATGGCACTATCAGAAATTTCTTCCTTTGTAAGTGCAATAGGACGCAAATGAAGTTGTACAAGCTTTTGTACATATTTCATTTGATGATCCAGTGGGAGTTTGAAGCGATTGAAGAGCTTCGGTACCATACGCGCTCCAAGATCTTCGTGCCCGTGAAATGTCCAACCGATGCCTGGTTCAAACCGTTTGGTAGGAGGTTTGGCGATATCATGAAGAATAGCAGACCAACGCAACCATAGATTATCTGTGGTTTCGCATAAGTTGTCCAACACTTGAAGTGTGTGATAAAAATTGTCCTTGTGACTGATGCCATCTCGCTTTTCTGTACCATGCAATTTTACCATTTCTGGGAAAAATTGATGGAGCAGGCCTGTTTCAAACATCATCTTGAAACCCTTGCTTGGTCGGCGAGTCATGATGATTTTATTCACTTCAGTCATGATACGTTCCATGCTGACTATTTTCAAGCGATCTGCATTTCGAGCAATGGCTTGGAAACTATCAGGGTGAATGGAAAAACCAAGTTGAGAAGCGAATCGAATCGCGCGCATCATTCTCAATGGATCATCACTAAATGTAATGTCTGGATCGAGAGGAGTGCGAATGATTTTATTTTGAAGATCTGCGTATCCATTAAATGGATCGATGAGTTCTCCAAAACTATTTTCTTGAAGAGAAATAGCCATCGCATTGATGGTAAAGTCTCTTCTATTTTGATCATCTGTAATAGTGCCTGGAATAACGTCTGGCTTGCGAGAATTCTGGTTGTAGCTTTCTTTCCTCGCACCTACGAATTCCAGATCGTAATCAGCAAAATGAAACTGAGCAGTGCCGAAATTTTTGAAGACGTTTACTTTCTTAACCCCGAGATGCTTTGCGACCTGATTTGCAAGGGCAATTCCATCGCCATTCGTTACGAAGTCGTAATCTTTATTTGGCCTCTTAAGCAGAATATCTCGCACCATACCACCAATAGCAAATACATCGGAATTAAGCTCTTGTGCAGCTTTTCCAATGGTTTTAAACATTTGAGGCTTTATGTGAGATTTGAGATTCAAAATAAAAATGCGGGCACAAATGTAGCCTTTTCTAGGTAATCTCTGTGATTAGCGACTAATAACAACTGGGAAAGTCTCAGTATTTATGTGAAAAATATACAAGCCATTCTGAAAGCCAGAGGTATCTAAGGACCTAATTTTTTGCTTCGATGTAATAAATCTTCCTGTGACATCAAATACTTGCAATGTCTCAATTTCATTGGTAAAATGAATAACGTCCTGCGCTGGGTTGGGGAAGACTTGAAGTTTGGAAAGATTTGATTCTTCCACAGACACAATCATATTTGGGGCATCTGGAGTTGCAGGATTGAAATAAATCCATTCTTCTGAGGTTTCATTTTCTCTGCCATAAGATTCATCAACTACGCATGCTGGAATATAAATGGCATCAACTATTCTCGGAGCATCGTTCTCATATCGAATCAACCATATCGTTTCCCCATTTGCACTGATCTGAAAATTGGTGTGGGATGTTCCTTGTTCTGGTTGATCATCCGCCCAAATGATCTTGAAATCATTTTGAAATAAATTGAGTGAAGGAAGCTTCCACTTATTCCAATTATTGATTTCATCTGTGAGATAGAATGGACTTAAATTGACATTTAAATTTCCTGAATTGTACAGCTCAATCCAATCATTGAATTCACCTGTTTCATCAGGAATGGTGCTAAAATTATTCGGCATCACTTCATTTATTTGAATAGCGGTAGGTGAGTTGGTCAACCATTGTGTCATAGGAGTACATGGAAAGAGTTGCTCATTTCCATTATAGAAATAACTCACTTGATAGCTCAATTTATCGCCGCTTGGTGCATCAAAGCCAACGGTGAATAATTGGTCGTCTGCGACAAGATCAGGAAATATTCCATCATCGTGAAATGAATATTCCAGAGTTGTGATGTTATCTACCAAGATTTTCAAAATAGGGGTAGAGACGTTGAGAGCTTCACAAGTGACTACAATGAAGTCTGGCGATGGTCCATTATTTTTCAAATTACTGATGAGTGGCTGAAGTTGAAAGGACTCAAGTTGTGAATTGGCCGTTAGTTTTCGTTGATTAAAAAAAGCCCCAAGTGAATACGTGATTTGATTTCCCCAAGCTTGCGTAGGAGCTTCTAGAAATTGCTCATAAGTGAAACCATAGTCAAGTGGGAAGTAAGGGTCCACTTGTACTGTTTCAGAAATAAGATTGTGATAAAATTCGACTTTTTCATCAAGCCAATTCGACTCATAGAATTGATTCAAGTATTCATCAATCGCTTGAGAATACAGGTCTCTGTACTTATCATTGTCCATTAGTCTTTCGAATAATGGTCTATCACTGCCACCTTGTTCCCAATTGTAAATGTTTCTCGAAGCCCAGTCTTGATTGACCCAATCTATCCCCAATGTATTGTCGAGATCATATGGAATCCATTTCATCAAGCCCGTGCTTTGATCGTGATAGAGATAGTAGTTATTTTGATTGAAAATATAGCCGTCCCAATGACCTTGTAGCACCTCGAGAGCGGCGTATTTAATGTAAGTTTTGACATCAAATACTGATTCAAGTTCACAGGAAAACTGACTATTACTAGCATTATTAAGAGCCGTAATGAAGTCAGCAAGGTCGGCATAGTTGTCTTGCCAGAGATTTGTTTTAAGTTCGTATATGCGTCTTCCAAAAACCTCCACTTTATAGCTATCGTCATTGGAGCCCAAGTAGGTGAGATCAGCAGGGTAGAGGCACTTGAATAAATTACCATCTCCTTGACCATCGAAATAAGTGGCAGCAAAATTCTCGTCAATGTGCTCGACGTTGAGGTAGAGTCCTCTGAATTCATCATTGATATAGAGCTTCGTAAAACCGACTCTTGAGCCAACGAGACCAGCTTCGCGCATCATATCCCAACATAGTTTTGTGCGCATCAGGCTCACATCATTGTGTTGGCCATTGAGATTTAGCTTTTCAAGACCATTCCATTTTTGACTTAAAAAAGTATTGAATGAAACTTTGAATGATTTCTTTGCAGCGGTGCGACTGGTATTGCCGCGGAGGCGAAATCCAATGTTTTCTACAGTATCTTGAAGCGTTGAACTTTCAAAAATGAATGTAGCCGGATACTCATGGTCGCTATACAGGTCTTCATCATCTAATATCAGAGCCAGACTATCGGGATGAATGAGGATTCTTACCGTTGTAATCTCGTCTTGAGGATAGACCGGCTGAAAATCAGGTAAGGACTGGCTAATTACCTTAATTTGAGTAATTTGGAAAATGATACAAAAAACGAGGGTTAAAGTAAAAATCCTATTCAATGGGTGTAATTTATTGTCAGACAATTAACTGCGAGGCTTAATGATGCCTATTTTGCAAACAAAAATAGAAAACTGCGTTCCTTACAAAGGTACGATAAACCAATAAATTAATGAATCTTATACAACTGTTCGTTAAATTTTAACATCAAGTTCATTAGAATGCCGTATGAAGCGATTTCTGTATTTTCTTTGGCATCCGCAATTTTTTTTTAGAACCAAACCAAATGAAGAGAATTCTATTTTTCCTTTTTCTAGGGATTTCCTCTCTTGCTAGTGCTCAGCACACAGCAACCGTAGAGAAGGCTTTTGAGAAGAATCAAAGCAAATCAGAGGTTACATTATCGATTATTTTAGATTCAGCATTGAGTGATTCTGAAACATCTGCCGTCAACCAATGGGCATCGGATAATGCAAGCACGCTAACCTTGACCTTGAGTGAGAAGAAAGTTGTTTTAACCACAACGATTGAAAAGTTAGAAAGAAGCTATGTCTTAAAGCCTTTTCACTTAATGAATATTTCTGACGTATTGGTCAATAGCAAACTAATCTCGATTGAAGAGTTCTTGAGTTCACACAATTTATAATCCTCCCACATGATGAAAAAAATCCTAGCCTTGACAGCGCTTTCGCTGATTGCAGTGTTGTCGTATAGCCAGATCATTACTTCAAGTGGTTTTGCATCTCGTTCATTAACTGCTTATACGAATGGAGCCACTAATGATAGTATTTATTTCTACTGTAATGGTGGATTAGGTACTTTAACCGCTACACCATTAGGAACTGGGGTCGCTCCTTACGACTTTACATGGCAGCAATTTAGTACTGCGAGTAACTCATTTGTGGCTTTTAGTAGTGAACTAGACGTCACTGCATCTACAATTTCAAGTCTACAGCCTGGCGGTTATCGAGTAACAATTACCGATGCTAATGGCGACATCGTAGGCTGTGATAGAGCTTGGATTGCACAAGTTTTATCTAATCCAAGTGTCAATGTTAATCCTATGGCACCTGGCTGCGGTAATGTTAATTTGAATGGTCAAGTGACTTATGGAACAGCTACGCCTTATTATAATGTTCCCCCTGATCCAATGGTTGTAAATGGCAATACTGAAATTAGCATCTGCTTTACGGGTACTCACACTTGGGTATCGGATTTGGCATTTTATCTGGTAGGTCCTGCTGCATGCGGAAGTCCAACAATATTACTTTCACCAAATCCAGGAGCAATTGGACAAGGAACAGTTTGTAACAGCGGGGACAACATCACGAATCTTTGTTTTTCAACGGAATCAACAAATAATTTAAATGTTTGTAATAACGCCCCATCAACGTTATCAGGCACTTATGGAACGTATGGCCCCGCGAATACACCAATCAATTGGGCGCCACTTAATGGTTGCGATGCTACAGCTGCAGGTTGGAGAGTTCAGATCTATGATTGTATTGGAGGTGATATTGGAGCATTAACGGATGCTACATTGAGTTTTACTGGCCAAGATGGTTGTGGTAATCCCCAAACAGTGACTTACAGCACACCTGCTGGTTACAATTCTCCTATCGCAGACAATACATGCTCTGCAACAACTGCTTCTATTTTCACTGTGCCTGTTACATCATCTGCGGCTGTGCCATATACAAATGGCTACCAATGGACTGCTACACCTAATGTGATTATTCCAAACCCAACAAGTTCATTAACCCCGGTTGTTTCACCTGGACCACAAGTGAACACAACATTCACCCTTACCATCACCGGTAACGGTCCTGGTGCTGCTTGCGGAGGAAATATTTCAGACTCTGAATTTAGAGAATATAGTGGAGTGGGAGCTACAATCACATATGCACCAACAGCTGTCTGTCTTGGCGAACCTGCATACACACTTACAGCAACTCCTGCTGGCGGTACATGGAGTGGTCCTGGTATTACAAGTGCTGTTAATGGTACTTGGAATCCGAACAATGCTGGAGCAGCGGGTAACAAAATTATCTTGTACACTATTAATAGTGGTGGCTGCGTATCCACAGCTCAAGTAACTATTCAACTTTTGCCATCTACGAATGCAACCATCACTAATCCTGGTCCTGTTTGTATTCTAAACGGAATCGTTGACTTGAATGCAGCTACTGGCGGAGGTACTTGGTCGGGCTTAGGAATTGTTGATGCAACTCAAGGTCTTTTTGATCCTACCATTGCCGGTGCAGGTACTGAAACCATTACATATTCTATTGCTAATTTCTGCAATGGAACACAAACAACAGATATTGTAGTAGTAGATGCAACACAATCTAGTATTAATGATCCGGGTCAAGTGTGTGAGTTCGGAAGTCCAGTCACGCTTATTGGAACACCCGCCGGTGGTACTTGGTCAGGACCTGGTATTACCAATGCAACAAATGGAACTTTCGATCCTTCCGTTTCTGGAACAGGCTCCATTACTGTAAACTATAATTTCAACTCTAATTGCACAAGTTCAACCTCTTACGTTGTTGAGGTAGTACCAACTAATACTTCAAGTATTGTTGATCCCGGTTTAATCTGTTACAATCAAGGAATCGTCGATCTCGCTTTATCTCCGGACATCAACTCAGGTCAATGGAGCGGTAATGGAATCGTAAACAATACGACTGGACAGTTTGATCCGGTAGCTGCTGGATCTGGAACTCACACTATTGAATACAATATTCCAGGAGTGTGCAATGGTGATCTAGTTTTCAACATTGAGGTATCTCCAAACGTAAGCGCTCAAATCACCGATCCAGGTGCACTTTGTGTAAGTTCACCAGCATTTAATTTATCATCAAATATTAGCGGTGGAACTTGGTCTGGTAATGGGATAACCAACGCAGCAAATGGAACGTTTAATCCAAATATTGCTGGTGTTGGTACACATGAAATTATACTAGATAGCAATGATCCATGTGTTCCAGGCACCTCGATTGAAATTGTAGTGGAGGAATTCGCTAATGCAACAATCACTGATGTCGCCCCAATTTGTGAAGATGCTGCTGGATTCCAATTAGTAGCTGCTACTCCAGGCGGTGAATGGACTGGTTCGGGAGTTACATCAACAGGTTTTTTTAATCCAGCACTTGGTCAAGTAGGAAACAATGTTGTTACCTACACCATCGATGATGTTTGTTTTGGCCAAGATCAAACTACCATAGTCATTGGAGGTATTCCAAACATTTCCATAACCAACCCAGGACCTATTTGTATCAATGATGCACCAGAACAAATTTCTGCCTCACCTGCTGGTGGAGTTTGGTCTGGAACCGGTGTTACTCCTAATGGAGTGTTCACAGCAAGCACTGCAGGTATTGGCGCTGAAACACTAACATATTCTATAGTTGGTGTTTGTTCTGCTTCGGAAACACTTAATGTCAATGTTGTATCACTTCCAGTCGTATCTGCTGGCGCAGACTTAGAGATTTGTGCAGGTGCAACAGTAACACTTTCGGCTACAGGCGCTCCATCTTATGTTTGGACTGGAGGAGTGTTTTCCCCAACCAATGCGTCAACTCAAGCTCAGCCAAGCGTAACTAGCACTTATACCGTAACTGGAACAGATGTAAACAACTGCTCGAGTTCAGACCAAGTAACAGTGGTAGTAAATCCATTGCCTATTGTAAACATTTTGAATAATAATCCATTCATCTGCGAAGATGGAGAAGTGGAATTAGTAGCAACAGGTCTTACAAGCTATCAGTGGTCTCCAAGTGCAGGTTTATCTACTGCTTTTGGTTCTACAACCACTGCATCACCTGCAACTACAACTGTTTATACTGTTAGTGGTACAGATGCAAATGGTTGCGCTGGTTCTGATCAAGTAACAGTTGGAGTGACAATTATCAATGTTACTATCAACCCTTATTATGTAGGTGCGAACAATGTACTTACACCAAATCCATCAGGATCTTCATTTGGCGGTATGCTTCCTTTCACTGCTGCGTTTGATGTGAATTCTAACGCTGATAGTTTTGAATGGGATTTCGGAAATGGAGACACTGATGAAAGCTTCAGCCCAGGTCAAGATGTATTCACTCAGTACACTGAAGAACAAATATTCAATGTTACCGTAACCGCCTTCCTAGATGGCTGTAGCGAAACAAACACTTTCTCAGTAGATATCTTTGGTATCTCTAGCGTACTTATCCCGAATATCGTTACAAACAACGGTGATGGTGAAAACGATGTGTATAAAGTTCAGGGTATCTTCTTGAGAGAATTCAGAATGATGATCTACGACAGAAACGGTCAGTTTGTAGCTGAGTTGAAAAATGAAAACGATACATGGTCTCCAAAAGGTGACTTCAATGACGGTACTTATTTCTACTTCTACGAAGCAACTGGAAAAGATGGTAAAACATATTCTGGTGAAGGAGCAATTCAAGTGCTCAGTGGTAAATAAACCAATAAAAACAGGACATAAAAAAACCTCGGAATTTCCGAGGTTTTTTGTTTTATAATGCTTTTAAAATATTCTGTTCTATTCTGAGGTGTGCATTTCCGTAATCTTGCGGAATGAACTTCTTGCCTGTTACTAATTCGAATAATTCAATGTATCGTTCAGAAACTTGTTGCACGAATTCATCAGACATCGTTGGCACTGTTTGGCCTTCTTTGCCCATAAAGTTATTTGCGATGAGCCATTCGCGTACAAACTCTTTGCTCAACTGCTTTTGCTCTGAATTACTTGCTTGGCGTTGTTCATAGCCTTCGGAGTAAAAATATCGCGAAGAGTCTGGTGTGTGAATTTCATCCATAAGTACAACAACACCGTCAGCCTTACCAAATTCATACTTGGTATCAACGAGTATTAGACCACGTTCCGCCGCCAACTCTGTTCCCTTTGCAAAAAGAGCGCGGGTATATTTTTCAAGAATGATATAATCTTCTTCGGAAACGATACCTTGACGAATGATCTCTTCTCGAGAAATATCTTCGTCATGACCTTCAGAAGCCTTGGTAGTGGGGGTAATGATAGGTTCTGGGAGACGATCATGCTCTTTCAGTCCCTCTGGAAGAGAAACACCGCAAAGCGTTCTAAGACCGCTCTTATAAGTTCTCCAAGCATGTCCAGTAAGATAGCCGCGAATCACCATTTCCACTTTGAAGGGCTCGCAACGTTTTCCGATGGTCACATTTGGATCCGGAGAACTCAATTTCCAATTGGGAACCACAGAAGAAGTGGCATCTAGCATGTGCGCCGCGATCTGATTCAAAACTTGCCCTTTGAATGGAATAGGGCGGGGTAGTACCACATCAAATGCAGAGATTCGGTCTGTGGCAACCATTACGAGTACATCCTGGCCGATGGAGTAAACATCTCTTACCTTTCCGTGATAAACGTTTTGCTGTCCGGGAAAATTGAAATCAGTCGTATAAATAGCTTCCATTGTATTATCTAGGGCGCATTCCGCGCATGTTTTTCATCATGCTCATCATCTGACTTTTATTCGTGAGCATTTTCATCATTTCTTTAGTTTGATCAAATTGCTTCAACAGCTTATTTACCTCATCAAGCGATCTTCCCGAGCCTGCTGCAATTCTCTTCTTTCTACTCATATCTAGAACAGAGGGCGCTGCGCGCTCCTTTGGAGTCATCGAGCGAATGATGGCTTCAATATGCTTGAAAGCATCATCACTAATCTCGACATCTTTAAGAGCTTTTCCCATTCCAGGAAGCATTCCCATCAAATCTTTCACACTACCCATCTTCTTGATCTGTTGAATTTGATCTAAGAAGTCATTGAAATCGAATTGGTCTTTTTTGATTCTCTTTTCAAGACGCTTGGCTTGTTCTTCGTCAAATTGTTCTTGTGCTTTTTCAACAAGAGATACTACGTCACCCATGCCAAGGATACGGCTAGCCATACGTTCTGGGTAGAACACATCTAGTGCATCCATTTTTTCGCCTGTACCAACGAACTTGATAGGCTTGTTCACTTCACTCTTAATGGAGAGAGAAGCACCACCTCTGGTATCACCGTCTAATTTTGTTAGAACGACACCGTCAAAATTGAGGCGTTCATTGAAGGTGCGGGCCGTATTCACAGCATCCTGACCGGTCATTGCATCCACCACAAAGAGTGTTTCAGAAGGATTGATCGCCTTCTTAACATTCTCAATCTCGGTCATCATCTCCTCATCAATAGCGAGACGACCGGCGGTATCTATAATCACGACATTGTGCCCATTTTGCTTTGCGAATGCAATGGCTTGCGTTGCAATGCTTACGGCATCTTTATTTTCCTTTTGGCTAAAAACAGGTACATTAATCGATTCACCTACCACATGAAGCTGGTCGATCGCCGCGGGGCGATAGATATCACAAGCAACAAGAAGTGGGTTCTTACCTTTTTTTGTCTTTAAGTAATTTGCAAGTTTTCCCGAGAAAGTAGTTTTACCGCTACCTTGAAGACCGCTCATTAAGATGATAGCAGGATTTCCCTGAAGATTGATGTCTGAGGCATTGCCCCCCATCAACTCTTTCAATTCGTCGTGGGTAATTTTTATCAACAACTGACCTGGGCTGACAGCTGTGAGTACGTTCTGGCCCAGTGCAGTTTCTTTCACACGTTCCGTGAAATCCTTTGCTGTCTTAAAGCTAACGTCTGCGTCCAAAAGGGCTCTGCGAACCTCTTTCAGCGTCTCAGCAACGTTGATTTCTGTAATCTGTCCTTCGCCTTTTAAGACTTTGAACGCTCTATCAAATTTCTCGGTTAAATTTTCAAACATATCAGTAAAGCTCCTTTGATAAACAGGAGTGCAAATGTAATAGCTGATTCGCTGAAAACACTTTACTTTGTTTGAGGAATGTATCTTTTTAGGTCTTCCTCCGTAGAAACACCCTAAGTGATTAACAAAAGATCAATATCTATGAAGCTCCGCCCAGCATTCATTGGTACTTGGATTGTTTTAATTGCCATGCTTTTTACACAGTATGGATGCGAACAACCCACCAATGCCAACACAAAAGTTCCACTGCTCGATAGCAATAGCGTTTCGGGTTCAGGTACCATCAAACTAGATGGTCAAATCATTTCTATTCCAAGCCCAGCTCAGCTTGCTATTCTTGTGGAGCAGTCAAAAGTGCCATTCCGCAAGGAGTTGCTGCACGATCTCACGAAAAGAGACAAATACCTTAGTGAGCAAAAGAAGGCCCTCAATCTTGGAGTCTATGGAGCTGATCTAGCCTACATCGCAAACTATCAACAAGGTCAAATCGCCAATGACTATTTTGACGCTGTAGGAAAATCTGCTGGAGATATGGAGATTTTGGATCATATCGATGGAAAGCTTGTTTCAAGAATTTCAAATAACATTTCGGAAAGAGACAGTGTCCTTCGCTTAAGCGCACAGTTCTTCCAATCTGCTGACCGTTACCTTAAGAATAACGAAAGAGCAGATCTTGCAGGACTTGTACTGCTCGGAGGATGGGTGGAATCACTTCATCTCGCGATGGATGCAGGGGCTGTAAATGAAGACGTAAGAAATAGAGTAGGAGAGCAAAAGCACGCTTGCGAAAGCTTGAGTGAATTGCTTAACAAGTTCACAGACCCTTCTATGGCTGATCTTCAAAAACAACTCAACGATTTAAAGTCAATCTACAGCAACTTCACTCCAAAGTATGTTTATGGCAAACCAATAACCGACGCCAAAGAAAAAACGACATACTTTACTAGCAAGAGCACGGTTATTCTTTCTGTAGAAGACCTTGCAAAAGTGAAAGAGAAAATTGAAGCAATTCGCGTAATCATTACTCAATAACTAGCAAAATGAAAAAGTCGATTTTAACCCTATTGATTGTTATCTCTTCCATGCTAGGATATTCGCAGTGTGATAGCCTTGCAGGAATATGTGAAAGACATATCACAAAGAATTACATCACCGATGGGCAGGCTTACAGAGCCTTGCTAAACGGTACTGAAGTAGCAGAGTTTAAAACTACACTGTTCGGAGGAAATACTTACAGACTCGCGGCTTGCAGTGGAACCGATGATGGAAATTTGGTTTTTAGAATTTATGATCAAGAAAAAAATCTATTGTTCTCAAGCAGTGAATTTAGCAACACTCCTTATTGGGATTTTGTAATTGAAAACACGATGGTCGTGACCATTGAAGCCAATCTCGATAATACGCGATCATCCTCCGGATGTGCGGTCGTCATCATTGGATTTAAAAGATAAATAATAAATCATATATAAAAATATTACTCTCATAAATTATGAGTGCAGGAATTTTACGTGCCTTAATGCAACTGTTTGCAATCATTGCCGGAGCGAATAAAGCCTCTGGTAGAGAGATTGTTGCGGTGTTTTTGAGGCAACAATTGAACAAAGAACTGGTCAATAAGTACCTCGAAGATTATGAGAAGTACGCTGAAAAGTTTCACCAAGGTAAATCTTCAGAGAAGCGTACCTCTCTCGCTTCTGTGAAGGTTCTTAGAATTTGTGATCAAATTAATGATGAACTTCAGCAAAAGGAAAAATTCTTTGTAGTTGTACGCTTGCTTGAATTCATTACTGAGTTCAGCGAAAGAGGTGAACAAGAATGGGAATTTATTGAAACGGTTGCCGATGCTTTTAACATCGATAAAAAAACGTTTTCCCTCATTAAAGAACTAATTGAGGCTAGTGAAGAAGGAGCCTTTGCTGATGAGGCTTTTCTAGTTGCAAAAGCACTAGGCCACTCGCACAATGAACCCGGAAAATTGTCGGTAGATGGATTAAAGGGACAACTCGTTTTTCTCCGACTAGAAGAAGAGAATCTATTCTTTGTTCGATATTTTGGAAGTGATTCTCTTTTCTTGAATAGCCAAAATATTATTCAGAATCGTACTTATGTTTTTGCGCAAGGTGCAAACATCAGAGGTAGCAAAATCAATCCGGTTTTCTACAGTGATGTTCTACATAAATATTTGAAGTTAGAAGGAGGAAATCGAACTGTTTATCGCGCGGAAAATGTCTCTTATTATTTTCCGAGTACTAAAAAACAAGCTTTACACCAATTTAATCTCCAAGAGGAGAGTGGAAATCTTGTAGGAATCATGGGGGGTAGCGGTGCGGGTAAAAGCACATTGCTAAACGTTCTCAATGGCAATTACACTCCCACTTATGGTAAAGTAACCATCAACGGATTAGACATACACCATCAGCCCGATGAGGTTTCTGGAATTCTGGGCTATGTTGCTCAAGACGACTTATTGATTGAAGAACTTACTGTTTTTCAAAACTTATACTACAACGCAAAGCTCTGTTTTAATGACAAGACAGACGAGCAGTTGAAGGCGATGGTTTCTCATACTTTACAGTCTATCGGATTGTATGAATGTAAAGATCTCAAAGTGGGGTCTGTGCTCGAAAAAACCATTTCTGGTGGACAGAGAAAACGATTGAATATTGCGCTGGAACTCATCCGTGAACCTTCAGTTCTTTTTGTAGATGAACCCACCAGTGGTCTGTCAAGCCGCGATTCGGAGAATATCATGGATCTCTTGAAGGAATTGACATTGAGAGGCAAACTGATCTTTGTTGTAATCCACCAGCCATCGAGTGATATTTTCAAGATGTTTGATAAACTCTTCATTCTTGATAATGGCGGTTATCCCATCTATTATGGCAATCCAGTAGAGAGTATCATTTATTTTAAAAGACTAGTCAACCAAGTCAATCTTTCAGAAAGTGAGTGTCCTCAATGTGGTAATGTAAATCCGGAGCAAATCTTCAATATCATCGAAGCCAAGGTTGTAGATGAATATGGAAATGAAACCGAGCACCGCAAGATTTCTCCAAAGGAGTGGAATAATTTCTACAATGTCATTATCGGAAATCACCTTAGTAAGGAAGAAGACTTCAAAGATCGACCAGAAAGCTCTTTTGCTCTGCCAAGCAAGATGACACAATTCAAGGTCTTTTTAGTGAGAGATGTACTAAGCAAGATTGTAAACAAGCAGTACATGCTTATCAATTTCTTGGAAGCGCCTGTTCTCGCATTTGTACTTTCGTTATTTATCAAATATTATCCGACAGTTAAGGGAGGAGAAGAAGTGTATTCATTGAGAGAAAACCTCAATTTCCCTCAATATTTATTTATCTCTGTGGTAGTGGCATTATTCCTTGGATTGACTGTCAGTGCTGAGGAAATCATCAAGGATCAAAAGATCTTGAAGAGAGAAAAGTACCTTCATTTAAGTAAAGGAAGTTATCTCTTTTCAAAGATTGGAATCATGTTTTTCATTTCGTTGATACAAAGCTTGACGTTTGTATTAGTCGGGAATAGTATCCTAGAGGTTAAAGGAATGTTGTTGCCTTTCTGGATGGTACTTTTCAGTACGAGTTGCTTCGCCAACGTTCTTGGACTGAATATTTCGGCGACATTCAACAGTGCCAAAGTGATATACATCATCATTCCAATTCTAATCATTCCACAGCTATTATTCAGTGGAGTTATCGTAAGGTTTGATAGATTGTTCCCCGCTATTTCAAGTCAGAACAGTGTGCCATTGATTGGTAACGTCATGACATCAAGATGGGCATACGAGGCGATGGCGGTGCATCAATTTAGAAATAATGAATTCAATAAAATCTTTTTTGAAACAGATCAAACGAGGAAGTACTGTGGATGGAAAAAAGACTATTGGGTAAAAGAATTAAATACGAAGATTGTAGAAGCTCAGAGACAATTGGAAAGTGGAGGCAAAGCGGAAACTTTCAGTTATAATCTTACGATCATACGAAACGAATTTGATAAGGAGATCAGACACAATGCAGCCTTTACATTCCCTGCAGTAGAAAGTTTGTATGAGAAAAAAGTAACACTTGCAATCCTTCAAGAAGCCGAACTAAAGCTTCAAGAGTTAGAGCAGTTCTATATAAGAGCTTATAACACTGCTAATGGTATGCGAGAGAAACAAATTACTTCCCTCACGGCAACACCAGAGTTAAGAGACCAATATCTTGCACTACAAGACGATCATTACAATGAAAGCTTAGAAGACTTTGTTACCAATAAGAATGATTTGAAGAAAATTGTAGAGTATGAAGACCAATTGGTACAGAAGCAAAACTTGATCTATCTCACACCAGTGGATGTTGGATTATTTGGCGCACATTTTTACGCTCCATCCAAACCACTCTTTGGAAAACAAATCACAACACTATCAGCAAATATTCTAGTGATTTGGATGATGACAATAGCCTTGGTCGCTGTGTTGTTTGTGGATGGTTTGAAACGAACCTTTACCTGGATCGGATTTAATGCCGAGAGATTGGCAGAAAAAATAGGACTAAAGAAAAAAGTGGAAATCGATTGATTTCCACTTTTTTTTATTTCTTACTTGAGCTCTTCGACTTCAATCATTTTAAAAGGCACATTTATGATTGCCTCATAATCTTCTCCAGCTTCGAGCATGTCTTCGTCATCTTGCTCATAATACCAGTTGATGACTACTTTATTTGAAATGGCTTCTAATCTTTTAAAAAGATCAAGAAGACACTTACTCGAACTCGTATTGAAATACTCGAGTTGAATATGAACGTTTGTTTCAGGCTTACTTTGAGCAGCATATTTCTCAACCCATTCAATAAGAGGCTTGTAAAATTCTAATGAGTTTTCAGGAATAGATCTTCCTTTAATTTCAAGAATTCCCTCGGCATCATTGAAGTTTACAGAAGGGGTTTTTGGAGAAGGCTGTAAATTAATATTTTCCATATGCTAGTCTTGTTACGCGATGCAATTTGCACAATCTCAAGGCAAATGTGCTAAAAAAAGTATATAAGTATTAACAATCAAGTCGTTTATATCTTCGCACTCTCAAAAAAGCGGTAATGCATAAGACAAGTAACAGGAGCGAATGGTTCAAAACCTGGTTTGATTCCCCTTATTATTCTATACTTTACAAAAATAGAAGTGATGAAGAAGCCGCGTCATTCCTTGATAATCTGACGACTAAGTTAGAGTTACCTGACAGAGCCCGAGTACTTGATCTTGCATGCGGTAAGGGTAGACACAGTATTTATTTACACAAAAAACAGTTTAGAGTTGTTGGCATCGATCTTTCAAATAATAGCATTGCCCACGCAAAAAAGTTCGAAGCAGAAGGTTTGCACTTCGAAACTGGCGATATGCGTTATTTCGATTTATCATTAAAATTCGATGCAATTCTAAATCTTTTTACCAGTTTCGGCTATTTCGATTCATTGGAAGATAATCTTCAGGTTCTTACAAATATTAAGCGTCATCTACACTCTGACGGCTATTTTGTAATGGATTATTTTAATGCATTCAAAGTGGAAGAAGCGCTTATTCCGCATGAGGTAAAAGAGTTAGACGGTTACAGGTTTGAAATTTCAAAGGAAATTAGCGATGGTCAAATTATCAAAACCATTGCTTTCCAAGCAGAAGGACAATCGTTTTCTTTCCAAGAAAAGGTTCAGCTGCTTTATGCTGAGGCCATCAATAGTATGCTGGCATCGTCGGGTTTTGAAATACTACATACCTTTGGCAACTATCAGTTAGATGATTTTAATCCAAAAACATCTGATCGATATATTGTTATTGCAAAATTGAAATGAACGATTCCCCATATTTCTACATGCTTGTTCTCTTTCTAGCTGCAATGCTAGGAGGAGGGATCTTTTTTCTTACCAAGAAACAATCGACGAATAGCATCAAGCTTTTATTGAGCTTTAGTGCGGCATATCTTCTTGGACTTACGCTACTTCACCTTTTTCCAGAATTATTTGAAAGTGGGATCGAGCATGCAGGTTGGTACGTTATGGCCGGCTTTTTACTTCAAGTGGTACTAGACTTTTTCTCACATGGGGTGGAACATGGACACGCCCATTCACATGCGCATGCTGGCACACGATTCTTATTCACCGTCATGGCTTCGTTGTGGGTACATGCATTCATAGAGGGAATGCCATTCGGTGGAGAAATGGCCGGACATGTTCACGACCACAGTCATCATGGACATAGCCACGGACCAAGCGGACATGATCACAGAGGTTCATTATTGATAGGTATTTCTCTTCACAAGATTACCGAGTCTCTAGTATTTGCTGCACTGCTTATTAATAGCGGAGTAAAAACTTCGAGAGCTCTTTTTTGGGTCATTGTGTTTGCGATGGTAGCTCCAGCGGGAGCACTTGTTCACCATTACCTCATCGATCTGAATATCGAAGGAATTGCTACACTGACCCCTAAAGTAACAGGAGTACTAATAGGAATCCTTCTCCACGTCTCAACGACTATTATCTTTGAGAGTGAAGAAGGACATAAATTTAATTGGATGAAATTCGGCTCAATCCTAGTAGGTATCGCTCTTGCCGCATTGGTTTCGTAATTATTCCCAGGTAACTTTTACAGTTTCTCTAACACCGGCACGCTCGATTACAACATCTGTTGATTGGCCTTTTTCGAACTTACTGAGTGCGTTCATATAGCTGTACATATCTGAGATTTTATTTTCTCCGATCGAAATGACTACGTCTCCTTGTTTCATGCCTGCTTTTGCAGCTGGTCTGCCTTCCTTCACACCATCAATACGCATTCCTTCCCCGCTATAGAGATAATCAGGAACTACTCCCAATGTTACCTTGAAATCTGCGGCTGAAGCGGTGCTTTCATCTTTTGTTTTTTGAAAAGTAAGCTTGCTTTCTTTGTCAAGTTTTGCTACCACTCGGTAAGTGTAATCGATGATTTCTTTTACACCGGCATAATTGATTTTATCTGCATCGTCTGCTGGCTTGTGGTAGTCTTCATGCTGGCCTGTAAAAAGGTGGATAGCTGGAATACCAATGTTGTAAAATGAAGTGTGATCGCTAGGGCCGACGCCGCTTTCCGTCAAAACCAAGCTCAAGCCTGATGTGTTTTCGCTCTCTAAAATTGTCTTCCAAACAGGGGCAGTCCCAATCCCACTAATTGCTAATGATTTCTCTTTATTCAAACGACCAACCATGTCCATGTTGATCATGTAATTCATGTTTGTAATAGTCGGATTCTTAGTGAAGAAATTACTTCCCCATAACCCTTTTTCCTCACCGCTAAAAGCGATAAAGAGATAGTTGTTATTTTTAAGATTAGACTTCTTCAATCGATCTGCGACTTGAAGCATTACCGTAACACCACTTGCATTATCATCAGCTCCATTGTGAATGGCTCTTTCGCCCGTGTGAAGCGAGTTTTCATCTCCCCATCCCAAGTGGTCATAATGGGCACCTATCACTACTGTGTTAGCAGCACCGTTATCTAAAAAAGCAACTACGTTTTTACCCGAAATTTCTTTCACCAATCCCATTCCCAATTTCACGCTGTCGCCCACTTGATGCTTTTGCATAGGTGGGTGAGGAGTAAACGTAAATGTTTGGAACCAAGTACCATTTTCTCCCTTTGGTGTCAGCCCCATTTTGCTAAATTGAGAAACGATATAGTTAGCAGCCTTTTGCTCGCCAATTGTTCCTGTACCACGACCTTCTAAAGAATCAGAAGCTAAAACCCCGAGCATTCTTTCAGGTGTATCAACATAAGCTTGTTCTGAAGTGACCTCGTAAGGGAATTTTTTTACCTGACTGCATTGGAAAGCCTGAGAAAAAACGAGTACGGAGAATATAGTAATTGCTGTGAGCGAATATGGTAATTTCATATCAAATCGTATAAATATGGCGCAATTTACAATTGTATGAAGAATGAACTGTGGCGAATATTACTTTTGCGCTCCAATATTTCAGAATAAATGAAAATTTTCGCAATTACTGCCTCTTGCATCATCGCACTGGTATCCTGTCAAATGAAGGCGCAAGAAGCTGCTAAAGGCACTGCTGCGATGGGATCTTCTGACGAGCCCATCCATTATCCAAATGAAAAATACTTCACCAATGTAAAGCAATTGACCTATGGTGGAAATAATGCTGAGGCTTATTGGAGTTTTGATGGTAAGAAACTCATTTTCCAAAGTGATAATAGAAATTGGAATCTAGGTTGTGACCAGATCTTTATGCTAGATATTTCCGCGAAGCCCGACAGCAATAAACTACAAATGATTTCTACAGGAAAAGGCCGTACCACTTGCAGCTGGTTTATGCCTGACAACAAATCCATCTTGTACGCGAGTACTCACCTCGGCGGTGATTCTTGCCCTCCTGTACCAGACATGGGACGCCGCTATGTATGGCAACTTTATCCATCTTATGACATTTTCACCGCAGATCTAAAAGGGAATATCAAGAAGCAATTGACTTCTGAGCCTCGTTATGATGCTGAAGCAACAGTGAGTCCTAAAGGTGATAAGATTATTTTCACTTCACTTCGCTCTGGTGACTTGGAACTTTACACTATGAACCTCGACGGAACAGATGTAAAACAAATCACTTCAGAACTTGGCTACGACGGCGGCGCTTGCTTCAGCCCCGATGGAAGTAAAATCGTTTGGAGAGCGTCGAGACCTGCAACTGATGAAGAATCACAAGCATATGTTGATCTTTTGAATCAAGATATGGTAGAGCCAAATAATCTAGAGATTTGGGTGGCGAATGCGGATGGGACCGATGCACATCAGGTGACAAATCTTGGAAAAGCGAATTGGGCACCAACATTTACTCCAGATGGCAAGAAGATTATTTTCTGTAGTAATTACAAGAGTGAAAGAGGTTTTCCTTTCAATTTATATCTGATCAATTTAGATGGAACAGGCCTGGAGCAATTGACCTACGATGATCAATTCGATTCATTCCCCATGTTTTCACCAGATGGAAAGAAATTTGTTTGGTGTAGCAACAGACACAATGGTAGAACAAGAGATACCAATGTATTTATCGCTGATTGGAAAAATAATTAGTATTACTTCACTTTGTAATACCACATCACCAGACTTTCAAACCAACGATCTGGTATGATGTCACGAATTAAGACACTGAATTTTTGAAATGGAGTGGCCACCTTGTATCGCAAGCGTGGCCATCTTTTTTTCATGACAGATAAAATCTTATATCCGATGATTTCAGGAGTAGGAGCTTTACTTACTTCATAATTCACCTGTGATTGAATCTTGCTTTGCAATTCACCATATTCCGGAATGGAGGTACTTGCTACCTTTCTTGTTGTATTGATATTGGTATTAAAATCTCCAGGCTCGATAATAATGACCTTTATTCCGAAGTCACGAACTTCTTGGCTCAACGACTCCGAAAGCCCTTCAACGGCGTATTTACTGGCGCTATAGATGCCTCGAAAGGGTAGTCCCATCAAACCTGCAATCGAGGTGATATTGAAAATAAAACTTTTTTCTTGTTGACGAAGCAGAGGGATGCTATGACGACATACGTTGAGCACTCCGAAAAGGTTGGTGTCAAATATTTCCTTCGCTTCTTTGTCGCTGACGCTTTCTACCGCCCCGAGAATACCTAGGCCTGCGTTATTAATCACCACATCGAGACGTTGATGATTTGATTTAATATACTCTATGGCACGAATGACGCTTGGTTCATCCGTTACATCCATTTTTAATTGGATTATTCCATTAATAATTTCTCCATCTGTAGCTCTTCTGCTCGCTCCATAGACTACAAAGCCTGCACCTGATAGCACTTCGGCAACTGACTTTCCAATTCCACTGCTCGCACCCGTAACCAGCGCTGCTTTTTGCATAGAGTTGATTTAAGACACAAATGTATTATTCCAACGAAATCTGCAACATCTTTGCGCTATTAAATATTGATAATGTTTGATTTAGATTTTTTTGAGAAAAATGGCTTTGTCACCATCGATCAGTTTATCGATTCTACTGAGGCAGCAAGAATTCGAGAGCATATTGCAGAAATGATTGATGCCGACTTGATGAAAAAGGCCGGAATAGGAAAGGAATCATCCTTTGAGGTGGATAATGCCAAACGCGGCGATTTTATCCATTGGATAGAACCTCAAGATGCCTTTGAAGGAACAAGAGTTTTCTTGGAAAAATTAAATGAGCTAATTCAGGAATTGAATAGAAATTTTTATCTCGGAATTCGCGACTTTGAAAGTCATTATACACAATACCCGGAAGGTACTCGGTACATGAAACACAGCGATCGACACAAAGCAGGATCGAGCAGGGTAGTGTCGTTTGTTTTATATCTCAATGAAGATTGGAAGGAATCGGATGGAGGCCATTTAAGAATTTACCAAGAAGATGAAAGTTTTGTAGATGTTCTTCCAGAAAATGGTAGGCTCGCTATTTTCTTAAGCGATAAATTACACGAGGTACTCGAGACAAAGAGGGTTCGTAACAGCATCACAGGCTGGATGCTCAACGAGAAAAAATGGATATAAAAAAAATCCTCTAGTGAAGCACTAGAGGATTTTTAGTTTTATGCCGCCATCCAAGGCGGTGTAATCTTATTCGATTTGGCCTCATTCAGTAGCTCTGAATAACGCTCTTCTAGGTGTGCGTGGTGCGATGGAAACATGCCTTTGCTACGTGCCATGCGCTCTTGAATGTTATGAAGTGCATTCACTAATGACTTCATTTGTTCTAATTGGATGTTGCTCATATTAGTGTGTTGTCAGGTTATTTGACACTTTCTACGGAAGCAATTCCAAGAGGTTGCATTTTTTTAATTCAAATCTGCAAATCTCGCCACGAAATCATCACGTTTCTTTTTAGATGCAATGTGCTGATAAGTATACTTCACATTGTTTTCTTCAAACTTTCGCTTGTCATCTTTGACTGCAGTAATGATATTCAAGAACTCTTTATCACCACTGATGACATTCATAATACCAAGCTTGTATTCGAAGTAATACCAATTTCCAGCATCCAATTCAATGTAGATACGCATTACATCAGCGTTTCTTCTTCGCTCAATCTCGATCTTACCTTTCACATATCGGAACAGTTGCTTCTTGTCCATACTAGCAATACCGATTGGACCAACGGTGCTAAATGTTTCATCAACTGCATTCCATGCCCACTTCAAATCTGCAAAGTAGAATGTGCTTTGTAGCTCTTCAGGAACTCTCTTCAATTGTCCGCTGAGGTTCAATTCGGAAATCAGTTTATCTGATTTTTCTGTTCCTAAGAATTCAATCAGCCCTTTCTCGTATTTCGTCTTGGCAATATCTACGGGTAGCAGATTAGGCCACTGCTCGATTTGCTCATACATTCTCTTCAATGCCGCTTCTTCAAATGGGAAGTTGATCAAGCTCGTTCCTTGCACATCCAGTTCTGATTTGTCAATTTTATACTTCATCTCGCCGGCGTTTCTAAACTTCACCATTCCATAATCAACGTTGAAGGAAATTTGGCCATTGCCTTCTAGTTCACAAGTATTGGTATTCAATGCCACAAGGTTGCCAGGTAGCTTGGATTGTTTGATCTTCTCTTTCGAACCAATGAGGTATTTACGAGAAACTTTATCAAAGTATAAGAAGCCTCTTGATTCAATCAATCCCAAGTCATCTTGGTCGATACGGTTGCTCAGGAAGGTAGGGTACACGTCCATCGGTGTATCATCCGTAACCATCAAACCAACTCCCAATTTCGAATAATCCATATCACGCATGGAAGTATCTACTGGTATGTAAATGTCGTTAGGATTAATTTCAGAATTAAACTTGAAATAAGTACGCTCAAGCGCAGTGCAGTTGTGCAAAATCTTAACACCGCCGTCAAATGTTAGGAATTGATTATTGGCAGCGAGTGAGAACTTACCATAGTATTCGTAAGCAGGTGAAAGGAAGAATTGATCTTCGAGTTTTATTTCTCCAAAACCTATGGTTTGCCTACTTGTATCTACTTTAATGTCATTGAGAACAATGGTCTGTTCTTTTTTATTTTCATCCACGTACTTGATGCTTCCTTTTCCGTAATACTTATTGCGTCCTTCAATTTTCAAGTCAGCACTGAAAATTTTGTGGTATTGTGTAACGTAGTTAGAAAGGATTTGCGCGCGAGTCAACTCCTGCATATTCGCATATTTTTCAATCACCACTTTACCACTGTCGGGCGTGATTTTCGAGTCAGCGACAATGATGTATTGAATCTTGGAACAAGTAATCATACTTTTCTTGAGATCATACTTTGCACGAGTGGACAAGAAATTCAACGAGTCCTGACCGGCAGCAACACTAAAGAAATTGCTTCGTTGCTTTTCTTCGGATGTATCAATTACAAGGTCTTCTTGCGCTTTGCGCGAAGAACTCAAATCCATTTCGTCTTTATCCATAAACCATGTGAATTGGTCCATGAAGCAAACGTATTGGTTGGTAGGGAATTCAATCTTGGTCTCACCACTATTACTCTTAAACAAACCTTGTCGATTGTCAAAATCAACATTTGCATTAACGTTGTCTGTTTTAAATGCAAGTCCTCCTACATCTTCACTCATTCCTTTCAATTGGAATGCACTGGTGTCGGCTAGAATTTTTCTTCGAGCATAACTAAAGTCTGCCGAGCTAAGTTTTGCTCCGCTAAATTTCATGTCTCCTTCTCCACGCATTCCTGCGGGTTTCAAGTGCAGCGTTCCTTCCAGGGTCGCTTCATTTTCAAAGAAATCAATTGGTGTTTTTAAACTAGAAATATCCAATCGGTCTTTTGTGGGATAGAAGGCGAGTTGAGTAGTGTCACAATTGGCCTTCGGAACTTCCACTTTTGATATTTGCTCTCGGTTGGTAAACCGTCGCGTTCGCCCTAGCGTAGAGTCGGGAAGGAAAGTAAATTCATCAGAGGTAGAAGTAGAGGTGAGGTAGTTCAAATCACCACCACCTTTTAATCCAGAGTAATCGAGCTTCAAATCAGCAACCACTTTTGCTTTACCACCATAAGCTGGCAAGCCGCTATCACCAGTACCTTTTTTAAATCCAAGAGAGTAGTCATCCATCAACACAAGTGGTTCTTCAATATCAGGGAAAATTCCACTCGATACGAGCGTTCCATTAAACTTCAAATCTTTCTTGGTAAAGTTGTCGAGCGAGTCGATAGTGAATGGTTGTACTTGATAATAGAATTTTTCACGAGTATAAACTCCTTTCTGAACCGCCTTGTCATCCCAATAAACATAGGATAGTTTAGTACATGTGAAGATGGGATATTGCGGATAGGCATAACTGTGATATCCGCCCTTATTTGTAGGGCTATCTACTCGAATCTCACCAGCGATGTCGCGGAGCACAGACTTTAATCTTCGCTTATTATAATTTCCATAAATATCCTGTCCACTTGTTTCATCCTCTACATAGATTCTGCAGCTATCTACTTTGATCAAATCAAGTTTGAATGTCTCGTAGGTAAACTCATATTCTGAACCAATGAATTCAAAATTACCAGCAAATACACGTCCTCCGAAAGTGAAGTTTCTATCTTTTCTCAAAAGAACTTCTCCATTTCTAGGGTAAATATTTACACGTTGAGAATCTGAAAGCTGAAAAGTTTCAATGCCTTTCAAAAGCAAATCATAATTCAATAAGCTCAAATTCGCATTACTTCCATCTGCAACTTCACTATTAAATTGAATAACGTCGTAGTCTTTTTTACCAATATTGTTTTCGATATAATAGTAAAGCTTCGGACGAACTTTTACTGTTCTTGTATTCAAGTCATATTGTACGAATCCTTTGTTGTTCAAGTCGATCAGCGTAATGTGCCACTGTTCCTCAGACATATTGTGAAACTTCGCAAGATTGTAGGCTGAAAACTCTTCAACTTTATTTGTCTTCGTGTAATCTTTAATCTGTGATAATGGGTGATTGTAAGAAATACCCATCATTGTGTCGTAGCGCTTCTTTTTGAAATAGGCATTCGACTCGAATGCAGCATAGTGCTGAGAGCTTCCTTGCAATGAACCCAATTTAATTTGAGGGTCATCAATGTTCCAATAAAGAGCTTCGAAGTACATATCCACGTTGTGATAAGTATTTTGGAACGGTGACTTCGAGACCCCTTCTTCCGAACGAAGTAATACAAGCTGCCTTGTTTTTTTGTCAAAAGAAAGATTTAAATCAGGGTGTGTAATACTATCCTCTTTGATGTAAAATGTAACAGCAACGTGACCACTCACGATTCGGTCGGGCTTGATATCAAATTCAAGTGCACGAACAACTAAGAATTTTTTAGAGTCTTTATAAAATGTTAGAAGCGCTGGTTCATCTACAGTACCAGAGCCTGCAAGCTTTGTTCCTGCGAGCGTAAAACCTCCATCGAAGTCAACCTTGTCGACAATGTTTTGAATTTGAAGACGCTTGTAATAAGATTCAAACTTGGGGTACGTAGCGTTATCGGCAGACTTATCAGCAAGAATTTTTTCAGTGATTTGTCCAATCAACGGCTTATCGAAAAATTCATTGTAGAACGTCACAGAGTCAATTACGAATGTGGCGCCTTTGATACGGATGTTGTAATCATTAACTTGAGCATACGTTTTATTTGGGTCAAAGCCCGCACGTTGCCATGTCACTTTTCCATCACTCCCTATGAAACGCTCTAGCGTAGGGTAATAGGAACCTTTTGTGCTATAAATAACGCTGCTATCTCCCTTCGAATAACACTTCAAATCAAGGGCTGGAAAATCGATATGGGGGATAGAGTCAAAAGCGAATTGATAGCCTGGGCTGCTCGATTGCCATTTCACCGCTTCACTTTTGTAGAAAGTTCTCTCGGTAAAAAGTCCAGCAGATGTTTCGATAAATTCGGGGACGAACTTCTTTACTTTCTTCTCAGCCATCATCTTGGCGAGTACCGTTTGCCATTGTATGAAATCAGCGTCGGTTTTTCCAGATTTCGGAAATGCGATCAAGGCGATAACATAGTTCTCCATATCTGGATAAACTTTGTTTTTATTCTTCAAGAAATTATCAAAAGTTTCATAAATCATTTCTTGTTGCTGAGCGGAAAAGGCGGGTGCGTCAATCCAAATAGGAGCAAATTCTTTTTCAACAAATTCCTTTCCGGCTCCTTTTTTAACATCATTAAAGAGCTCTGTTAGCTCTTCAAGAAACTTTTCCGGCTCATGTGTGAACTTGTCAATTCTTTGAGCAAAACTTTGACTAGATTGCCCTAAAATCAACAATAACAATAAATTACGTAAGTATTTATTCATGATTTTTCCCTTGCATTAAAACGTGATCAACGATATTCACAATGTTATAGTGTACGGTGAATCAACGACTTCCGCTTATCAAAAAGTTACCCACAAATTGAAATGAAATTCTCTTCTAAAGTTATTAGCTAAATTCGTTGAAATAAATACGACAAAAATGTTGGTGTAATTTGTACACTTTCCTTTATTTGCGGCTGAGATAAGTAAAATTATGATCAAATATTTAAAAACCGATCCTTGGCTCATCATAGAAGAAGGATTCGAACCTAAACATCATCGTAGTTCTGAGAGCATTTTCAGCCTCGGTAATGGAACCTTCGGACAAAGAGCAAATCACGAGGAGAAATACAGTGGCCCTACACTCCAAGGCTCATACGTTGCTGGTGTTTATTATCCAGATAAAACGAGAGTTGGATGGTGGAAAAATGGTTACCCAGAATACTTCGCAAAAGTGCTCAATGGAACCAATTGGATTGGTATCGACATCACTATTGATGGCGAAGAATTGGATCTCGCAAAGGTGGAAGTCAGCGATTTTCGTCGCGTTCTGAATATGAAGGAAGGAACCCTCACTAGAACCTTCATCGCACAGCTAAATCAGCCCCTTCTTGGAAACAGAGATGGAGGTGAGGCGAAGATGATTAAGGTTGAAGTGGTTCGTTTTTGTTCCATGGACGATTATGAAACTGCTGCTATTAAATACTCGATCACACCATTAAATTTTTCTGGTGATATTTCTTTCACTCCATACTTAGACGGTGATGTGAAAAATCATGATTCAAATTATGATGAAAAGTTTTGGACGGAAGTTTCTAAAACAGCTGGTGAAGGAGAGGGAGTGCTTGTAACTCGTACAAAGAAGACAGAGTTTGAATTAGCGGTTGCAATGCAGTGTTCATTAAATAACGCTCATTGGACTAAGTCTTCGGAATATTCTAAAGTTGCTTCAAATGCCACGGTCAAAGTAGATCGAAATACTACAGTGGTATTTTATAAATATGTCGGAATCGTTAGTTCATTAAACTACGATCCTTCTAAGTGCGCAGAAGCAGCTGTCATTGCTGCAAAGCGCGCGAAGTCAAAAGGTTTCGAATCAATGCTCGCTGCTCACATTGAGAAGTGGGATAGAATCTGGGAGCTTGCTGATATTCGTATCGATGGTGATGCTGAGGCACAGCAAGGAATTCGATTCAATATTTTCCATTTGAATCAAACATATACAGGTGAAGATGCACGATTGAACATCGGTCCGAAAGGATTCACTGGGGAAAAATATGGTGGTTCTACTTATTGGGATACGGAGGCCTACTGTATTCCATTCTATATGGCTACCAAGGATCAGAAAGTGGCGCGTCAACTTTTAGTTTATCGTTACAATCAATTAGGGAAGGCCATTGAGAATGCGGAGAAACTTGGCTTCACAAATGGAGCTGCACTTTATCCGATGGTAACAATGAACGGTGAGGAGTGTCACAATGAGTGGGAAATTACTTTCGAGGAAATTCATAGAAATGGTGCTATAGCGTTTGCCATTTTCAACTACATCAAATACACGTCTGATGATGCTTACATGGCTGATAGCGGATGGGACGTATTGCTTGGAATCGCTCGTTTTTGGGCGCAACGCATCACTTGGAGTGAAGAGAAGCAAATGTATGTGATGCTCGGTGTTACTGGACCGAATGAATACGAAAACAACGTAAACAATAACTGGTACACCAACTACATTGCGACTTGGTGCTTGTCTTATTGCATGGAAGGTTTGGAGTGGTTGAAGAAAAATGATGCAAATGCTCTCGCTGCAAAAGTGAAGAAGTATCAATTTGATGAAAGTGAAACTACACGTTGGAAAGATATCATTGCGAAGATGTACTATCCAAAGAAGGCTGGTTCTAATACTTTCCTTCAACAAGATGGCTTCTTGGATAAAGAGTTGAGAAGCGCTGCTTCGTTGGATCCTAAAGAACGCCCTATCAATCAGCATTGGTCGTGGGATCGTATTTTGAGATCATGTTTCATCAAGCAAGCCGACGTACTTCAAGGCTTGTACTTGTTCGAAGACCATTTCACCACAGACGTCATTAAGGAAAATTTCGACTTCTATGAGCCAATGACGGTGCATGAAAGTTCGCTCTCTCCATGCGTACACTCAATTTTAGCTGCTAAGTTAGGTTATGAAGAAAAGGCCTATGAGATGTACTTGAGAACAGCAAGATTGGACATCGATGATTACAATCACGAAGCTCACGAAGGCCTGCATATTACATCAATGGCCGGTACATGGATGTCTGTTGTTCAAGGCTTCGGAGGTATGCGTTTAGAAAATGGTGAACTTACATTTAATGCGATGCTTCCAAAACAATGGAAAGGATTTGCTTTCAATGTACTTTTCAGAGGAAAAAGAGTTCACGTTGAAGTAACTGCTGAGGGAACTAAAGTTTCCACTCATTAGAACTTTATCGTTTTGAATAAAAATAAAAAACCTCGTCATTAACGAGGTTTTTTTATGTTTTCAAAAGAAGAATTATCCTCTCTTTGCTAGTGGCACATATTCACGAAGACCAGCACCAGTGTAGATTTGACGAGGGCGACCGATTGGTTCACCTTGCTCAACCATTTCTTTCCACTGTGCGATCCAACCTGGTAGACGTCCTAGTGCAAACATTACAGTGAACATTTCAGTTGGGATGCCGATAGCTCTGTAAATGATACCAGAGTAGAAGTCTACGTTTGGATACAGCTTGCGCTCTACGAAGTATTCATCTTTCAATGCTACTTCTTCTAATTGCTTAGCAATATCAAGAACTGGGTCATGAATACCCAATTTATTCAATACATCATCACACGCTTTCTTAATGATTTTAGCGCGAGGATCAAAGTTCTTATAAACTCTGTGACCGAAGCCCATCAAGCGGAAGCTATCGTTCTTATCCTTAGCTTTTCCAACCCACTTAGCAACATCACCGCCATCAGCTTTGATGCGTTCCAACATTTCAATTACCGCTTGGTTGGCACCGCCGTGAAGAGGTCCCCATAGTGCAGCGATACCTGCAGAAATAGAAGAGTACAAGTTGCTTTGGCTAGAACCAACCATTCTAACTGTAGAAGTAGAACAGTTTTGCTCGTGATCAGCATGAAGGATCAGAAGTTTGTTCAATGCATCATCCACCACTGGATCTACTTCGTAGTCGTATGTTGGAAGAGCGAACATCATATGAAGGAAGTTCTCTGTGTAAGAGTAACTGTTCTTTGGATACATGATTGGGTGACCAATACTCACTTTGTGAGCTTGTGCAGCAAGAGTAGGCATTTTAGCCATCAAGCGATGCATGGTCATTTCGATATCCTTGAATGGTCTATTTGGATTAAGCGATTCAGGATAGAAAGTAGACATTGAAGCAATCATCGAAGACAATACCCCCATTGGATGCGCCCCTGTTGGATATGCTTCGTAGAAGCGCTTCATATCCTCGTGTACAAGGGTGTGATTGCGAATACTTTCAGTGAAATATTTTAATTGCGCCTCGGTTGGAAGCTCACCATAAATCAAGAGATAAGAAACCTCGAGGAAAGTTGCATACTCAGCGATTTGTTCGATCGGATATCCGCGGTACCAAAGAACTCCTGTTTCACCATCTAAGAAAGTGATTGCACTTTTTGTTGCACCAGTATTTTTATAACCACTATCTAAAGTGATATAACCAGTTAGGTCGCGAAGTTTGGTGATGTCAATCGCTTTTTCATCAGCTGAACCTGTGATTACAGGAAGCTCAAATTCTTTACCGTCGAGAATTATTTTAGCAGTTTCACTCATGGGTGGTTTCTATGATTTGTCCTTGAAAAATTCGGCGCAATGTACTATAAGAGTGCGATTTCGCCAATGATTTTTACGAGTATAATTTATTATTTGTGCAATAAAACGTTAAACGCCCTGAAAAGTTCGGTTTTGTAGGCTTTTTTATGAAAATATGTAGGGAAATAATTGGATTCCTTGTAAATACTAGAATGGGGTATTTTTTGTGATCAGAGCCACATTTGTGTGAATCATTATTGATTACATTCGTACCCCAAGGAAAATTTTTAAATCAATTACCAAATCAAACCAATTCATTCACATGAAGAAAATTTACCTAGTAGCTCTCTCTCTCTGCCTCTCGGTAGCTGGGCTGAAAGCTCAGACTTTTACAGAAGGTAGCGTAGGTGGTACTAATCGCAGCAGTGGAAACTGTGGCGGTGTGCAAGACGTCAATAATGATGGTTATGCTGATATCATCATTCTTGATCAAAGCAAAAACTTAGTGGTCGCTTACCAACAAGCAAATGGTTCTTTTACAAGCTATAACTATGGCACCGTTTCAAACAGTTCACAATGGGGTATGACCGTTGGTGATATTGACAACGATGGATGGTCTGACGTTATGGTGGGGGGAAGCTATGACGGTGTTAAAGTTGTAAACATCGATGGCTTCACTTCTTATACGATGGAAACTTATGGTTGGGCAGATATTTTCATGCAAGCTTGCAGCTTTGCAGATATCGACAACGATGGTTTTATTGATGGTTTCGCTTGTCATGATGACGGTCATAATGTGATTCTTCACAATGATCAAAACGGAAGTTTTACAAATGGATCTTCAATGATCGACATGGTATTCTATCCAGAAGTACCGGGTGGAAACGACAACAGCGGAAACTACGGTGTTGTATGGAATGATTTCGATCGTGATGGAGATATCGACTGCTTTATTGCAAAGTGTCGTCAATTCATCAATGATCCATACGATCCACGTAGAACAAACGTATTCCTCGTGAATGATGGAAATAATAACTATACTGACCAAGCAGATGAAAGAGGTCTAATCAATCTTGAGCAATCTTGGACTGTGGATTTCGGAGACGTAGATAATGATGGCGATTTCGATTGCTTCCTTACAACTCACTCTGGAACACTTGAGATTTACGAAAACGATGGTTTCGGATATTTCGATAATATCACTGCAGGGTCAGGATTAGAAGTAAGCGGTTTCTTCCTTCAAGGAAAGATGGCTGACTTCGATAACGATGGCTACTTAGATGTAATCCATGCCGGTGGTAACGAAGGTTACTATCACAACAATGGCAACAGCACTTGGACGCTTGTTCAAAATACATTTGATGCAAATGATGTGATGCACAGCTTCCAAATTGGTGACTTAAACCATGATGGTTTCTTGGACTTGTATGCTACTTACGGCAACAATTATGTGACTCCAGACAATGGTAATCCTAACAAGCTTTTTATCAATAATACTAACAATAACAATTGGGTAGTTTTTGATCTAGAAGGAACAATTAGCAATCAACAAGCTATTGGTGCGGTAGTGGAAATCCACGGGGCATTTGGAACACAAGTTCGTGACGTACGCTCAGGAGAATCATACGGTATCACAAACACCAACCAAATTCACTTCGGTATCGGTGAAGCAGAATCTATTGATTACGCATTGATCTATTGGCCAGCAGGCGGAGTATCAGTGATTGAAAATCCTGGTATCAATACCTTCCACAACGTAACAGAGCAAGCATGTCCTAATTATGAAGTAGCTATTTCTGTAGTTGGTTCTGGCAGCGGTTGTCCAATCGACTTGGCTTCTACTGGATCATTCAGCAATTATATCTGGAGCAATGCAGCATCAACTGCAAATACACAAGCGTTTGTAGATGGTGTTTATTCCGTTGTTGTTTACGATGAAAATGGATGTGGTTCTGTATCTAATTCAATTGAAATTGATGTAACAGAAGATCCAGCTCCAACAATGACTATTGATGGAGAAATTACTTTCTGCCAAGGCGGAACTGTTACATTGACTGCTTCTGAAGGTGCATCTTACCTTTGGAGCAATGGTCAGGTTTCTCAGTCTATTGAAGTTTCAGAAGCTGGTAACTACTATGTTGATGTAACAGGTGGTTGCGGCACACAACGTACAGACGATGTGGATGTGGAAGTATTTTCAGCACCAGCTCCAGTAGCAAATGGTTTGACCATTGCTTACGGCGTTACTGCAGACCTTTCGGCTACTGGTTCAAATATCAATTGGTATGACACAATCGATGCGATCAACCCAATTGCAACCGGAAATACATACACTACAGCTCCATTGACTGAAACTACTACTTACTATGTTTCTTCAACTACAGTATCAGGTGGTCCTGCAAGTGGTGGTAAGACTGACTTCGTTTCTTTGGAAGGTAACAACCTTACAAATGCAAACTTCTATCTGAAATTTGATGCTTACGAGCCATTCACTTTAGTGAGTGTTAAGGTGAAAGCAAATACTTCTGGTAGCAGAACAATCCAAGCGGTAGATGCTGGAGGAAACGTTATTCAAGAAGCTACTGTAGATGTACCACAAGGCGAAAGCGTTGTTACATTGAACTTCAGCATTCCTGCTGGAACAAACATGGGGCTTCGCGGATTGGCTGGAAGCAATCCAAACCTTTGGAGAGACAAGGATTTGACAAATGCTTTCCCATTCCCATACGCATTAGGTACTTCAGGAGCAATCACAGGAACAAATGTGAATGGTGCTGATTTCGATAACTACTACTACTTCTTCTACGATTGGCAAATCTCAACTCCACAAGTTTCTTGCGAAAGTGAGAGAGTTCCAGTAGAAGTGGAAGTGCTTGTAGGTGTAAATGAATTGACTGGAATCAATGAATTGAACATCTTCCCAAATCCAACTTCTGGAATGTTGAATGTACAATTCAATAGCTCTATCAACGGTGCTGTGGTAGTAAGAATGCTTGATGCAACTGGTCGTATTGTTATGTCTCAAAACATCAACAACGCATTCGGTAAGCAAGCAACACAGTTCGACTTGAACAATATGGCTGCTGGTGTTTATCAATTAGAACTTGTTTCTAATGGTCAAACATCAACAAGCAAAGTGATTGTTGAATAATCGTTCAAACAGACGTATAAAAAGAAAAGGCTTCCCACGGGAAGCCTTTTCTTTTTGTATGAAATATCACATTTCCATATCCTCTTTTCCATATCCTCTTTTCCATATCCTCTTCTCCTCATCCGCTATCCCTCAAACGTGAAGGAAACGATGAACGCTCGTGTTCTTAGGCTTTCGATGGGGGTGGAGAATGGGGTGTCTTCTTTTAGAATAATATTAGGAAGACCAATAGATGTTTTGAATTCGACCGCAAATTTGAAGTAAGGCAAGAAGAAGTCGAATCCTCCTCCTGCATCAATAGAGTAATCACGATCTTGAAGCTTCACAATGATTTGCTCAGCAACAGCATTGTTTACGTCCTTTTGAGATTGCATATCCAAGGAGTATTTTCCTCCTAATAATGCATAAGCAGCAAAGTTGCCTGTTCGGTTTGTTCTGAACTTTACTAATAAAGGAAAGTCCAACCAGACGCTCTCAGTTCGCTTAAGGAATGATTCAGTTTCTCCTTCAAATGTTCTGAACGTGTAATTCAATCCGCGCTCTTGGAATGAAAGTCCTGGAATAAAGCGGAAATTTACATTCTTGGTCAAGTTGAACGATGCTAGCAAAGCAAGGTTGAATCCTGCTTGCGGCACATTCTGAATGGATAATAACGAGTCTGTCGCAGTAGGCGTAAACTTTCTATCAATGAAGAATGAAGACTGATTGTATGAAAGCAAAAACCCGAAATGGTACATGCGCTTATCGAAGCGCTCGAGATTGGTAGCACTACCTATTCGTTGCGAAAGGGCAGGAGTTGCCGTCAATAACAAGGCGGGGATAGCAAGTACTTTTAAGAGGCGTGGTGCTTTCATTCAGAAATCAAAAGTAACACAAGACAACCTAATTTATTGCTTTAGCGCATTTTCAAGAAGCTTCTAAAGAGAAATACAGCAAATACGGCATAGATCAATGTCACAAATACCAAGACTACGAAAGAAGCAGAACTCACAACCTTAGGGCTTGTAAATAGGTCTGTGCGTTTATTTGCTGCGTCTATGATTTCTTCTCTCGATAATTTTTCCAGTTGGATGTTTTGAGAGCGTACAGCATTCAATTCCTCATCTGTATCCAATGCTTCAATGGTCAATTGATAATCAGCTTTTCGCTTTTGAAGAAGTTCATCACTGATGACATTGTAATAAACTGCTAGCAGAATTCCCGCCCCTAAAACATATTTAATACATGGAAATGCTACATTCTTCAAATCACCGATGAATGAATCTTTGTGGCCCATTCTACGGAGCTTATAAAGATCCATGAGCACGATGAAAATAAGAATGATGATGAATAATAGGTTCGTCATCACACCTACTGTACGCGCTTTATCAGGGTCGCCGAAGTAAATAACTTGAGCAGCAAGAACTCTAATGCCGAGCCACAGTATGGCGAAAATCCAAGGAAGATGTTTGCCTATCGATCTCATATTTTATGAATTCATCGTAGCCATGAATTCCTCATTGTTCTTTGTCTTCTCAATACGATCTTTCACAAACTCCATTGCTTCAACGGGGTTCATGTCCGCAAGGTGACGTCTGAGAATCCACATGCGTTGTAGAACATCTCTGTCATGCAGAAGATCTTCTTTACGTGTTCCTGAAGAAAGAATATCAATAGATGGGAAAATACGTCTGTTACTGATACGACGATCCAACTGCAATTCCATATTACCTGTTCCTTTAAATTCTTCGAAGATGACTTCGTCCATTTTAGAACCAGTGTCAACGAGGGCAGTGGCAATGATAGAAAGGGATCCTCCATTCTCAATCTTACGCGCAGCACCGAAGAAACGCTTTGGTTTTTCAAGAGCATTTGCTTCCACACCACCCGAAAGCACCTTACCACTTGAAGGAGCAACGGTATTGTATGCACGTGCAAGACGCGTTATTGAATCGAGTAGGATACACACATCGTGTCCGCACTCTACAAGTCTTTTTGCTTTTTCTAAAACAATATTTGCGATACGTACGTGACGTTCTGCAGGCTCATCAAATGTTGATGCGACTACTTCTCCGCGCACACTGCGTTTCATGTCTGTAACTTCCTCTGGTCTTTCATCAATCAGAAGCACCATTAAATATGTTTCTGGGTGATTCTTAGCGATAGCATTCGCAACATCTTTCAACAAAGTAGTTTTACCTGTTTTCGGCTGCGATACAATCATGCCTCTTTGTCCTTTACCAATAGGAGAGAAGAGATCCATGATTCTCATGGAGATATTATTGTTATTGTCAGCGAGGTGGAAACGCTCGTATGGGAATAGCGGAGTCAAGAATTTGAATGGTACTCTGTCACGAACCCAAGCTGGGTCGCGGCCATTGATTGAATCTACTTTGATCAATGGGAAATATTTTTCACCTTCTCTTGGAGGACGAATCGCTCCTAGAACTGTATCTCCTGTAAGCAGGCCATACATTTTGATTTGCTGTTGTGATACATAAACATCATCAGGTGAGTTTAAGTAGTTGAAGTCAGAAGATCTCAAGAAACCAAATCCGTCAGGCATGATTTCAAGGACACCTTCGGCCATTACAACACCATCAAAGTTATATCCGTGTTCGTCCGGTTGACCGCGTTTGCTGCGATCCGGGCGAGCGATATTATTTTGATTGTTCTGGTTATTTTGCGGATTCTGTTGTTGCGATTGAGGATTGTTATTTCCTTGATTGTCGCGTTGTTCAAAACGAGGTCTGTTTTGATTCTGATTCTGATTTTGACCTTGGTTTTGATTCTGAGGTCGATCGTTTCTATAATTCTGATCGCGCTGCTGCTGCTGATTATTGTTGTTGTTGTCGCGAGGTTTGAAATCTCTGCGATCTCTGTTCTCTCTATTATCGCGGTTGTCGCGATTATCTCTATTCTCTCTATTATCGCGGTTATCTCTCTGGCGATCGCGGTTTTCTTGTCCTTCTTTAGTCTCGGCTGATGCTTGTGGAGCAGCGCTTTCTGATGCTGCTGACTCGTTTGACTCAGCAGTAGCTTGAGGAGCTGAGGCAAATAAATCTGGTGTTGCTGCTGAATCACTAGCTTCTTCCACTTTCGTAGCAGCAGATTTCTTAACGTACGGTACTCTTTCTTTCTTTTTCTTTTCGCCTTCTGCAGCAGGAGCTGCATCACTAGCAGCAGGGGTCGGTGGGGTTGCAGGTGCGCTTTGAACGGCCTGTGTATCCATGATTTTGAAAATCAACTCCTGTTTCTTTAACTTCTCTGCGTTGGTGATGTTCAACTTCTCTGCAACCGTTTTAAGCTCGGCTACTTTCATTCCAGAAAGTGTAATAATATCGTACATATAAATAGAAAATTCCTTACGGATGGTTTTTGTAAAGTCTTGTAAATGAGGAAAAACGAATAGAATTGCCTCGAATGGGCGTTGCAATTGTACGGCAAAAATCGAAAGGGACAAGAAATTTTGGAAAATTTTCTCTTCTTTGCAGTCGGAATATAACAATTATCATGATTCAAAGAGTACAATCCATCTTCATGCTATCGACCATCGCCTGCATTATCCTGTCTTTTTTCTTTCCTCAGGGAACCCTTGGACAGGGCGAGTTGGTCACAATTCTCACTCCTTATGGTTTGGTAGATCAATTTGGAGTGGAAGTAGGACAAGCCAATAGCTATTTTTTCTACATCCCGCTTACACTGGCACTTACAGTCACTTTCATAGCACTTTTTAATTATGCAAATCGTAAAGCTCAAATGAAATGGCTTAAGCTTACTACGCTTCTATTATTAGTAAGTATCGTTCTTCAAGCCTTCTACATTTATAATACGAAGTCAACTTTTGAAGCGCTTCCTTTCTCTATTGGACTAGGATTTATACTTCCAGTGATCGCTATTGTTGGTGTTATCTTGGCCAATCGTTTTATTAAAAAGGATGAAGAACTCGTTCGCTCAGTTGATCGTATTCGTTAAATGAAGCATCTCACGACTCTGATAATTAGTATTGTTGTGGCATTCAATATGAATGCCCAATCAGGACGTGATCAAAAGTTTCTCGATAGTCTTTCTGGTTATGAGCAGAGAATCTCTTCTTTTTTCTTGGAAAAAAGAGAGTTCCATCTTGACTTGAGCGGACAGCTTCCAGATATGAAGCAAGCCCCGTATGATAGTTTAGATTTTCTTTTTTGGGAAATGAAAAAATTCGCAGATGCCTCGATACTTACAAGAGAAGCATGCGCTAAATCGAAGAATATTCTGAATGAAACCGAGGTATTTAATGCTTTAAAATTAAAACAAGACTCGGCAGAGAAATATTCAAACAGCTACCATCGAATTTGTAATCGCGATGGCATCATTCGATTAGAAATCTGGAAGCTGGTGGAATACACCTCAAATCAACTCATCCAATGGCAGGACAGTATGGACTTTCAAGGTACTATCATCGCGCAAAGTCGTATCGCCTTGAATAGTAAATACACTGATAAGAAAAGTCCGGAATATATGCAACGCTACAAGCCTCTATCCAATATGGAAGCAGCGCATAAGCGTTATCAGAGCATTGTGATACAGCTTGAGAATTCACTAACGAGATTCGAGGGGTCAAACACAGAAGCTTTTTTCTACAAAGGTCCACATATCAAAACACGAATTGAATTGGAGGCTTTGGAGCAAACAATAATGCAGCTAAAACTTGAAATGGCTGCATTCCGAGAAATACAGAATCAATTTTTAGCTGCATTAAATTAGAAGGCAAACTAAATATTAGCCTTTTCAAATGCTGTGATAATTCGCTTCACGAGTTTGTGGCGAATGACATCTCTTCCATCAAGTTCGATAACAGCAATACCTTCTACATCACGCAATAGGTCTACAGATTTCATCAATCCACTTGGTTGATTGCGAGGCAAGTCAATTTGCGAAGCATCTCCAGTAATGATGAATTTTGCACTTTGTCCCATACGGGTCAAGAACATTTTCATTTGTCCTACTGTAGCATTTTGTGCCTCATCCAGAATGACGAAAGCCTTATCTAATGTACGACCGCGCATGAATGCGAGTGGTGCAATTTCTATGACTCCTTTGTCAATATACTCCGCTAATTTTTCATAAGGAAGCATATCCATCAATGCATCATAGAGTGGCTGAAGGTATGGATCAAGTTTTTCTTTCAAGTCTCCTGGTAGAAAACCAAGATTTTCTCCGGCTTCCACTGCAGGTCTCGTTAGTACGATTCTTTTGACTTGTTTTTCTTTTAAAGCTCTAACAGCCAATGCAACTGCAGTGTATGTCTTACCAGTTCCGGCTGGACCAATGGCAAAGACCATATCATTTTCATTGCACGCCACCACCATTTTCTTTTGATTTTCTGTGCGAGCGGTCACGCGATGACCACCTGGACCAAAGACCAACACATCATCACCAGCGGATTCTGTTTTGATTTCTTTTACCTCGCCATCAAGAATTTTTTCGAGTTGATCAAGGTGAAGGTGATTATACATTTCAATGTGCCAAAAGACGAGAGAAATCTTATCTGCAAAGGCGTCGAGCTCAGATTGTTCGCCATGCGCTTTGATCATATTTCCTCTCGAAAATATCTTAAGCTTCGGGAATCGAGAGCAAATGAGCTTGAATTTATTGTTATTCGGGCCAAAGAGTTCTAGAGGATCGATGGCCGGGATCATTATTTCTTTTTCTACCAAGGTTAATTCCTTTATTGAAAACTTATTTGAATTTGTATGAATACATTGACGAAAGTAGAGCAATTTCGTTGTCTGAAAAAGGGTAACGCTTTTTTTAATATTAACGATTTCATCACTTGGGAGTCATCACTTTAATATCTGATATGGGCACCAGCGACCACTATGTGGCAGCTGTGAAAGGCTCATTGCTGGCGTATTCTCCAGATTCTACGATTGTAGATATTTCTCACAACGTTCGTCCTTTTGATATCAATCATGCAGCATACTTGTTAAAAAGTGTCTGGCAAAGCTTTCCTATGGGCACAGTTCACATGATAGGAGTTCGACCTGAGCTTACGGCCCAACAGCCGCATGTGGTTGTTCACTACATGAGTCATTATTTTATTGGTGCAGATAATGGGATCTTCTCAATGTTATTCGATGAATTACCTGAAGACGTTTTTGAAATAACGCTTGCACAAGGCCCTGACTGGACTTTTCCGATGAAAGGAGTATTCGCTCTTGCCGCGGCGCATCTCGCTAAAGGCGGTGTCCCTGAGTTTCTCGGTCGTCGTATTTCTGGTGTAAAAGAAATACGTACTCTTCAACCGATGCTAGAAGAAAATCTGATTAAAGGGAATGTCGTGCACTGTGACCACTATGGCAATGTTCACACAAACATTGATCGTAAATTGTTTGAAGCTCATGTAGCAAGAAGAGAATACACGATCACCCTCAATCGAGCAGCATATCAAATAAAGCGCATTAGTGGTGACTACGGTGAGGTGCCTGCTGGAAATGTGATGGCGCTGTGGGGATTCAATGGATATCTAATGATCGCAGTGAGTCAAGGCGCAAGAGGTCATGGAGGAGGCGCGGAATCGCTACTTGGAGTTAAACTTAATGATGTAATTAGAATAGAATTTTATGGTAACACGAATCGTGAAAATGACTTTTAAGGCTGAACACACAGAAGCTTTCGAAGAAATTTTTAGAAAATATCATAAAGAGATTCGTGGGGTAGAAGGGTGCGAAAGTCTAAAAATGCTTCGAAGTTCAACTGAACCGAACGTATTCTTTACTTACAGCACTTGGAAAGACGCTTCATTCCTCGAACTTTATAGAAAGTCCACTACCTTTGGAATCGTTTGGCCGCAGACCAAGGCGCTGTTCGATAAACCAGCCGAAGCATGGACTTGCGATGAACTTTACAATTTGTAGCCGAACGAAAAATACGACGTTGATTTAATTATGATAGCTCTACTAAAAAAAGAAATAAGAAGTTTCCTCAGCTCGCTCATAGGATATGTAGTAATCGCCGTGTTCTTATTGATCACGGGTTTGTTTCTCTGGATATTCCCTGGAGACACCAATGTACTGGATATGGGCTTCTCTTCGATGGAGACCTTCTTCTATATTTCTCCATGGGTCTTTTTATTTCTCATTCCAGCCATTACGATGCGCTCATTTGCGGAAGAGAAAAGAAATGGAACCATCGAATTACTTTTCACAAAGCCTATTTCTGATCTCAAGATCATTCTCGCAAAATACTTTGCAGGACTCATTCTTGTAATCTTCGCATTACTCCCTACTTTACTGTACTACATTACCATTTATCAATTAGGAAATCCTGTCGGTAATATTGATAGCGGTGGAACATGGGGATCGTATATCGGTCTGCTTTTCTTGGCTGCCGGTTATGTGGCCATTGGGATTTTTGCTTCGAGCATTACCAACAATCAAATCGTAGCCTTTCTACTCGCAGCACTATTGTGTTTCTTCATGTTTACGGGCTTCCAAGCAATCGGCGACTTTAAGCTTTTAGGTGATTTAGATAATTTTATCATCAAGCTTGGAATAAATGATCACTACGTGTCGTTGAGCAAAGGATTGATCGATTCGAGAGATCTTGTTTACTTCATTGCATTGATTTCAATTTTTATTCTTTTGACACGCACGGTGCTTCAAAGTAGAAAATGGTAATTTTTCAACGCTAATCTTAGATCGTGAAAAAACTTTCAGTACTACTTCTCAAATCCTACATAGGTCCATTTGCAGTGACCTTCTTAGTGGCTATGTTTATTTTTGAGATGCAGTTCGTATGGGTTTATCTCGATGAAATGATGGGGAAAGGCCTGGGCATTGGTGTTATTTTACAACTCCTGATGTATGCCAGTGCACGCCTTGTGAACATGGCACTGCCGCTCGCGATTCTTATGTCGAGCATCATGACCTTTGGTGCATTATCCGAACACAATGAATTGACAAGTATGAAAAGCGCGGGGATTTCCCTGTTCCGAATCATGCGTCCGCTCATCATCTTTTCAATTGTCCTTAGTGCATGTTCTTTTGTTTTTGCAAACAACATTTGGCCCATCGCTAATTTGAAGTTTAGAACACTTTTGTATAGCATCATGCAACAGCGCCCAGCGTTGAATTTACAGGATGGTATCTTCTATAATGGCATGGAAGGTATCAGCATCCGAGTGATGAAGAACAACAAGGAAACGCGAGAGTTAGAGGATATTCTTATCTACGATCACCGTGGTGCCAACCGCGGAAACCGAACGGTCATTCGGGCGAAGAAAGGCTTGATGGAGCAAACAGAGGATAAGCGATTTCTCGTGCTCACTCTTATTGATGGCTATAGTTACGATGAGCAAGAGGAGGAAAAGAAGAAAAAAAGAGACTATCCATTAGTTGAAAGTCATTTTGAGAAAAGTATTCTTCGTATTGATTTGAGTTCGTTTGAGTTTCAGGCCAATAGTGAAGAGGTTTTCAAAACCTCTTATGAAATGATGACTATCAATCAGCTTCGTGAAGCCATTGATAGCCTTGATTCCAAGCTTGATTCCGTTCGAATTAAAGTGGCCGAAGCCAATTTGAAAGCATTGCATTACAAGAAGAAAGACCGCATCAATCCAGATTCTACTTCAGGATGGTTCTTTGATGAAATGACTCGATCAGAGCAGCAACGAGCGCTATCCTTTGCAAAAGAAAATTCTCGTCGCTTGAAAGAGGCATCTGCAAAACAAGATGAGGAGATTGCAAATCGAAATAAGTTCATTATTCGTCACAAGGTGGAGTGGCACCGTAAGTTCTTTTTAGCAGTAGCATGCTTGGTATTATTCTTCATTGGCGCACCACTTGGAGCGATTATTCGAAAAGGAGGACTCGGCATGCCGACGGTTATTGCATTAGGACTCTTCATCTTCTACCAACTTCTCACCATTGCAGGAGAGAAAATGGCCAAGGGGGGAATATTGGAACCATGGGCCGGAATGTGGCTTTCAACAGCAGTATTCCTGCCGCTGAGTGTATGGCTGACTTACAAAGCTTCAAAAGAAGCGGCATTGCTTGATAAAGATATCTACAGTAAATTTTTCAAGAAAATTTTTACAATCTTCAAGAGAAAGAAAACAGTTGAAGCATGAAGATTTTGCAACTCTGCCATAAACCTCCCGTGCCCGCTGTTGACGGCGGATGCATTGCGATGAATAATATCACGCAAGGTTTATTGAACGCTGGTCATCAGGTCAAGATCATCACAATATTTACCCATAAGCATGATTTTCTTCAAGACGAAATGCCTGAAGATTACATTGCAAAGACGGATATTGAAGGCGTTTTCGTAGATACAAGACTCAACGTAGTGGATGCTTATGCGAGCTTCATGACATCGGATAGCTATAATGTCAATCGCTTTTTTAGTACTGATTTCGATATTAAATTAACGCGTACGTTAAAATCGGAGTCGTATGATGTTATCCATTTGGAGAGCCTCTTTATGACTCCATATCTTGGGACCATCAGAAGATTGAGCAAGGCTCCTGTGGTGGTTCGAACACACAATTTAGAATATGTTATTTGGGAAAAAATAGCGAAGGGCACCTCCAATGTTTTCAAGAGAATTTACCTGAGCTATCTCAGTAGAAAATTGAAAAATTATGAATTGAAAACGCTCAACGAAGTACATGGCATAGCCTCGATTAGTGAAGAGGATAAAAAACGTTTTCAGAGTCTAGGAATTCGCACCCCGATTCAAAATATTCCTTTTGGTATTGACTATAAAAAGTACAGTGAATATCCGGACACAGAGATAGAGTTGTCATTGTTCCATCTTGGATCAATGGACTGGAGCCCTAATCAAGAAGGTATTTTGTGGTTTTTGCAAGAGATATGGCCAAAGGTGCATGCTTTGAAACCGAATTTGAAATTGTATCTAGCAGGAAGAAATATGCCCGACCAATTTCTAAATGGTCATTGGCCAAATGTCACTGTCATTGGTGAGGTAGAGGATGCAAAACAATTCATGAAGTCGAAAGCAATCATGATTGTTCCTCTTTTAAGTGCTGGTGGAATTCGTGTGAAAATTATTGAAGGCTTAGCCCTCGGCAAAGCTATTATATCAACGTCTATTGGTGCCGAAGGAATTGATTGTGTTCATGATCAGCAGCTGCTCATAGCTGATTCAATTAGCGAATGGGTGAAATCAATTACACGTCTTACAGAAGAGGATGGATTAAGAGAAAAACTAGGCAGAGCAGGAAAGGAGCACACAAAGAATTTCGATAATGATCGCATCATCGAAGGCCTTACAGCTTTTTACAAAAAAATAAAGAAGTCGTGAAGCTGTTTGTGATACTCTCCCGCGTTCCATATCCCTTGGAAAAAGGGGATAAGTTGAGAGCGTACCATCAGCTGAGAGCGCTTGCAAAAAAGCACGAAGTATTCTTATGTTGCCTGTCCGATGAGAAGCCTAGCGCAGAATCTATTGAACATCTCAAAACCTTTATTCAAAAAGTCGAGGTTATCCAACTTAACAAATGGAGCATCGGCATGCGATTATTTCTTGGATTGTTTTCTCAACGACCATTTCAAGTACATTACTTTTTTCAGAGAAAAGCTTTAGGTAAAATAAATCGATTTCTAAATCAATTTCAACCCAATCACATCTATTGTCAATTGATAAGATGTACGGAATATGTAAAGAATTATCATCATTGTCCCAAGACCTTGGATTACATGGATGCCTTGAGTGCTGGGCATCGCAGACGCATTGCATCCGCTCGTTTTCCTATGAATTGGCTATTGAGAGAAGAGTCAAAAAGATTAACGACTTATGAGAATCTCATCTTTGATTATTTTGAGAATCATACCATCATTAGTCAACAAGACAGAGATTTGATATATCATGAAAAAAGGCAGCAAATAACCATAGTGCCGAATGGTGTAGACAGTGATTTTTTCAAAACTAAAAACATTGAAAAGTCTTACGATATTGTCTTTACGGGTAATATGAATTACCCACCAAATGTTTCTGGTGCAATTATTCTTGTAAAAGAAGTAATGCCTTTGATAGAAAAAAGCTTCGGGAAAGTTCGTGTCTTGATTGCTGGATCTAGCCCAGCACCCGAAGTCAAGGCGCTTGGTGAAATAGAAGGAGTAACAGTAACAGGATGGGTAGATGATATAAGAGACTCTTATGATCAGTCTAAAGTTTTTGTTGCTCTCATGCGAATTGGCAGTGGAATGCAGAACAAAATTCTAGAGGCGATGAGCATGCAATTGCCATGTGTTACGACTTCTCTCGCGGGCAATGCTTTTACAAAAGAACAGAAACAACATCTCTTTATTTCAGATCAAATAGAAACGTTGGCACAGGATATTATTACGCTTTTGAAGGATGAAAGTAAGCGCAAATCCGCAGGGCTTCAATCGCGCGAGATTATTTTAGAACATTTCAATTGGGGTGCAACAGTCGATTCGTTAGAATTAACAATGCAGAAAGCTTAATATGATTGGGGAATGCTACATTTGAGCAGCATAAATCCAAAACCATGTCTAAGACTATTTTAAGTTTAGTTTTTGTATTTTTTACAATAAGTAACTACGCTCAGAGCCTTGAACTAGCGGCACCGCCTGTAATGGGGCATTGCGATATGAAAGAGGTGAAGATATGGGTGGCTACAAAATCACTTGGAGACATCACAGTCAATTATTGGCCGAGTGCTAATGAGAAAGAGGTGAGGTCGCTAAAAGTCAGCATTGACAATTCTGATCATTATTCAACCATTTTTACGCTCTCTGATTTAGAGCCTGGAACAACTTACACCTACACTTTCAAAGGATCCTCAGATTCTAATAAATACACTTTTACAACAGAGGCTCTGTGGCAATACAGAACAGATCCTCCAAACTACAAGATAGCATTAGGCAGCTGTGCATTTTTGAATGAAGAGAAATACGATCGTCCAGGGAAAGGCTATGGGAATAATTATTCCATCTTTGATTCTATCGCATCTCATCAACCAGACTTTATGTTATGGTTAGGTGATAATGTTTATTTCAGAGAAGTAGATTTTGAAAGTAAGGCTGCGATGATTCGGAGATACATGTTGTCTCGAACAAATCCAGCACTTGCTAAACTGTGGTCAAGTTGCGCGCATTATGCTATTTGGGATGATCATGATTTTGGCCCCAATGATAGCAATGGGAGCTATGTTCACAAGGATTGGTCACTGGAATTATTCAAGGCATTTTGGCCCAATCCAAGCTATGGTGGTCCTGCGACAGGCGAAGGAATAACTACACATTTTGCATTTGGCGATAGCGAATTCTTTTTACTAGATAATAGATATAACAGAACCATTAATGATGCAGTAGGAGTGGAGCCTACTATTCTCGGGGAACAACAGATACAATGGCTAATTCTGGCATTAAAATCAAGCAGAGCCCCATTCAAGTTCGTCGCAATGGGCGGACAATTCCTAAATACGGATGCTAAATATGAAAACTACAGCACCTATCCAGCAGAACGCAATCGCATTATCGAATTGATAGAAAAGAATAATATTAAGGGCGTAATCTTTTTGACGGGAGATAGACATTGCACCGAGTTGAGCGAGTTGAAACTAGCCAATGGAAATGTCATTTATGATCTTACCGTTTCACCATTGACTAGCGGAGCCTATGATAATGCCAAAGAAAACAATACACTGAGAGTTCCTGAAACCATTGTAGGAACTCAAAATTTTGGCGTATTTACTTTTTCAGGAAAACAAAAAGAGCGTGTGCTAACGATTTCGATTTATACTCATACAGGAGCACTCGCTTGGACCAAAGACATTGCAAGTTTTGATGTGAAAAAATAATTTTTTAAATATGAAAAATGCTGCCCTTATTGGGATGAATACTCTTCTATTAATGGTGGCATTGCTGTCTTTTGCTTGCAAGGGTCAAACACCATCTGGAACAGTCACTAAAGTGAATAGTAAACGAGGCAAGATCGTTCAAAAACTTGACCACCGCATTTGGCAAGTGTTTGAGGACAAATCTGGCAACTATTGGTTTGGAAGCGACAGTGCTGGAGTCTTCAAGTTTGATGGTAAAATCATCACTCAATACACGACGGAAGATGGATTGTCGAGCAATCAAATTAGACAAATACTGCAAGATAAATTTGGGAATATGTTCTTCTCCACGATGGGTGGTATTAATAAGTTTGATGGTAACACTTTCTCAAAGTTAGAGCCTGTTATTTCTAACGAATGGAAATTAGAAAAAGATGATTTGTGGTTTTATGTGTTAGGTGACACAAAAATTAGCGGTCCGCTTCGTTATGATGGGAAGACGCTACACAACCTTCAGTTTCCTTCACATCCACGAAATGAGCAGCGTATTAAACAAGGCATCAATCCCTTTTTTAGTCCATACGAAGTGTATTCTGTATACAAAGACCGCAAAGGTCATATGTGGTTTGGCACATCAGTGCTTGGTGCGGCGCGATTTGATGGAGAAAAAATTGAATGGATGTATGAAGAAGATTTGACCATTGTTCCGACAGGCGGAAGCTTTGGTATTCGAAGCATTTTTGAAGATAGTCGCGGGGATTATTGGATTTGTAATTCTCAGCAGCGCTTTCAATTTGATTGGTCAAATGGTTCAAAAAGCGTTGATCTGAAGTACACGAAAACTCCTGGTTTCGGTAATAAAGAGGTATTCAAAGGAGAAGAGCGGATTTACTATCAATCTGTAGTAGAAGATAAGAACGGCCATCTTTGGTTCTGTAATTGGAACAATGGCGTTTATAAGTACGATGGCGTAAATACCATCAATTACAAAGTGCAACACGAAGGGAAGGACGCACACATTGTTTCAATGTACCTCGATTCAAAGGGCATTATTTGGCTCGGTACCAACGATGCCGGAGCTTTCAAGATGGAAAATGATCAGTTTGTGGAATTTCAATAAAAAAATCCCCGACACGTTTGCCGGGGATTTTCGTCTACAGAAGTCTAATGATCTGTTTTATTTGACAAGGATTGTATTACCATTTTCTTTGAGCAAGCGATCAGCTTCTGAAAGCGTGATACGTTTGCCATTGTAGTATGCAGTGATGAAGGCATCATTGATACCAAGTTCTTTCGCTTGGTTTCTTTGATCCACTGCGGCTTGAAGGTTGTTGTAAATTCCAGAAGTATATCTGATCTTCTTGGTAGAAGTCAATTCACTATTTACAGGCGAAATGTTTTTCAAGCTTGCTGAAGGCACAGGTTTACTGTAAACACCCACCTGAACCGTATAGAACAATCCGCTCACCGTTTCTACTTGTATCGCAGGAACCGCATTTGGAGTGCCCTTGTAGTAGTTTGCATTGCGCTCTTCACGACTAGTTTCAGATGCTACTGGAGTAGTAGTTGCTTCTGGTGTTTTCGCTACAGGAGCTGCACCACCGTCACCATAGATGTATTCTTTTTCTAGAGAAGCTAAAGCAGCATCTCCGTCAGTTATTGCAATGGCCTCATACATTGGAATGCGCTTTCCATCGCGATAAGCTACTACGAATGCGTCGCTGTAACCCATTCTGCGAATTTCCAATTTCACTTGGTCTGCGTTCTCGAAGTTCAAGAAGAAACCTGCGGTGTATCGCGTAATGCCTGCGGCATTCTTTTCTCCAATAAGTGGTGCAAATTCGTCGAATAGATTCTGAGGAATTGCATTTCTGAATGCCCCAATCTGAACACAGTAGTAAACACCTTTTGGCATCGCTGGATTCATTGGTATCGGGCGATCTTCACTGTATACCGCTCTGCTTGTTCTAACGAATAGATTTTTCGTCAACACATCTGGTGTGTTAAAGAAGTATGCATTCGCTTCATCATCTCCATAGAATCCAGGGTCAACAGGTGATGACGGAGTAGATGGAGCTATTGGTCTTGTAGGTGCAGTAACTGCTGATGTAGTGGCTGCAGGCGTCTCTGAAGCAGAAGTAGCGCTAGAGGATGAAGCAGCCTTCACAGCTTCAGGATTTGTTTCTGATGCACGAACAGATGTTTTTACAACAGCAACCTCTCCATCAATAGTAGTATTGCTTGAAGTAGGAGATGTAGTTGCATTATTGTTTGCATCGTTGTTAGCGACATCAGAAGTAGTTTCTTTCGTCACACCACGCTTAACATTTGCGGGGTTGCCATATCGAAGCTCTGTTAGCTCTTGGTCATCATAGGTGAGGAGCATGTCCATATTACTATGAATATCCTTGATTTGCTTCATCAAATCAAACGCTAATTGTTCTTTAGCAAACGCTTGTCTATAGTAATCTGCTTTTTCCAAATCATCTACTACAGGACCTGCTTTTTCTCTTAATGCTTGTGCTTCTTCGTAAAGTGACTTTGCATTAGAATAATTCTTTTGAACCTCATCGCGAAGCATAGTTCTGCTGTTGAGATCTTCTTGATTTTCAGTATTGAGTTGATCAACTTCAGCTGTCAATTTTTCAAATTCAGCTTTCGCCATTTCACCAATTGCAGGTGCATTGATGATTTCTAGACGTGCACGCTTGAAATATAAATCTTCTGCTTGGCGGTCTAATTTCTTCTGCTTAGAAGTATTTGTTTCGTTTTCGATCTCACCTTCAATCAATAAGATTTCATTCTGAAGTGACTTGATTTTTTCTTGTTCTTTCAATTTAGCACCTAGTTCGGGATGCTCAACATTTAAATATTCGATGATGCCGGTCTCGTAAGCGAAGATCGATTCTGACTCCACTTTAGGCTTCATAATATCTTTCAATACAGCTGCATCTTTAGATACTTTGATAGCAGGGTCTTCTTCTGATGTTGTTGGTGAACTTGGCTGATTTTCTGCGACTTCATTCGCAGCAATGTTTTCAGCCTCAATCACCTCTTCTAGATTTTGGTTGTTGTTCGACGCAGCATTGTTTTGAGCAGCAGCATTCACAGCAACAGAATCTATTGGAGAGACTTCGGTAGGCGCAGGCTCTGATGCAGATGCAGTGAGTCTCAAATCGCTTTCATAACTGCTCAATTTCGTTTCTGCAATCTGATATTCTTTTTTAATCTCACCAATTTGAGTACGGATTTTTTCGCCTTGTGTCAAATCAGTAGACAATGCCAATTCTTCTTGCTTTTCTGCTTCTAATGCCTCGAGCGTATTCATGTATGATTGGGTCAAAGCAATTTGATTCTCCAGTTTTTCACGAGTACCAGCTGATTCGAGAATTTCTTTATTTTCTAAATCAAAAGCAGCTTTGTAAGTATTGACATCATTGATTTCTTTTTCAAGGGAAATAATGGCAGCTTCTAGTTCTTTGTCCTTGGCTCCAGCAGCTGTCAAATCAGCTGTGGTAGCGCTATTCATAGCAACTTCCGCATTTTGCTGACGTGCTTTTTTAAGATCTTCAATTGTTTTCTTTTGAAGATTGATTTTCTCTAAAGTGCGGTCTAGCTCAGTTCCTTCTGCATTTGCAATGTCTTGCAATTTTGAGATGTAATCTGGATTTACACTTGTAGCAACAACCTTCACTTTATCAGAAGACAGGGTAGGAGCGGAGGTAGTGCCGATTTTTTCATTCATCTCATTGCGAAGTGCAATTAGATTTTCAAGCTCTTGTCTTTCCTCAACCGTAATTCCTGTTCTTCTTCTTTTTTGAATTTCTTCAATGCGTGCCTCCGTGCTCTGCAATGTGCTTCCCAGCACCATACGCTTAGCAGCCAATGCTTCTGGAGTAGTTCCACTTACTTTCGCTAGTGTGGCATCTGTATCCGTTCGCAAGGTTTGCGCATTCTTCACAACAGGCGCTGTTGGACTTGAATTATTGGTAGTTTCTACAGCATTAATATTGTTGTTTGATGCAGTGCTATTGTTGGTGTTAGAAGTATTCGAAGTATTCGTGTTCGATGATTCGTTTGTTATTGAAGCTACTTCATTGCTTGAGGAATTACTTACTTCACTTGAAGTAGAATTTTCAGGCTTCTTTTCTTCTGAAAGAGTAGAGGAGATTTCAATATTCAAACGATCAGTTCTCGACTCGTCAATTTCGCTTGCTCCAATGAGTGCGAGCGTTTGCTCATCATTGATAGCAAGTTTTTCAAATCTTGCATCCAATGCGTCCACCTTCATGGTGATAGAACTCATTTGGTTAGCATCGAGTTTTACGATTTGTTCACTGCTCATTCCAAGATTAGAATCAGCAAGAAGTTTTTCAAAAATCACAACTGCTTCAGCCGCTCTACGCGCTTCTTCACCGAGGGCATTGGCAATTTCATTTTGTCTTACAATACCGCGCTGAGTTGATTCAAGATCACTCTTTGCATTTGCAAACTCGGTTTCAGCGGCAGCTTTTTCAGAATTCTTTTTTGCAGCAGCGAGCTTCTCTTGAGCCGCAGCCACCGCTTTGATCAATTCCTTTTCTTCATTTCGCAAATTCAGAAGTTTATCTTCTGCATTATGAAGCGCTTGTTCTTTTACTGTTGACTTAGACTTTAAATCACCAAGTGGATCGCCAGTTCCAGCGCGCAATTCTACGATGCGAGCCTTTTCAGCTTGCAATTCAGTAAGGGCTAAATCAAAGTTTTGTTCTGCTTCAGCTTTTCTTACATCATCAATATTTTGCTTCAAAGCAGCAGCTCTCGCAGCTTCTTTATCCTTGAATGTTTTTACATTTTCCGCAGCGATAATCGCACCTGCAGCTTCGGTTCTTAGTTCACGTGCCTCACGAAGTAGCTTCAATGATTCACGTAGTTTTACTACATCTTCATCAGACGTATAACCGGAAGTTGAGGCGCGAAGTTGTTCTGCCTTCGTTGTTAGTTCTTCCGCCTTTCTTTGCTTATCTAATGCGTATGCGTAAGTATTGTTATACTTTGTATCTGACTCTTCAACAAAAGAAACGATCGTCGCATATTCCTTTTCCATATTAGCAGCAATCACATCGATTGTTTGCCCATCACCAAATCCTGCTGATAAAGCGGCATTGGTCATTGTTTTTTCTACGGATAAATTCTCTTGCGCACCAGTAGCTTGAGCCACCACTTCTTGTGTTGCGGCATCGCTAACTTCTAGACCTGCTTTTTTACGAAGCATTTCGGCCGCAAGTGCAGCGATATCTTCGTTCAATATTTCGTCGAAGTAATTATTAACTACGAGTTTTTCTTGACCATTTTCTTTGACCAATCTAATTTGTTGGCGAAGTGCAACAGGCTTATCGAAAACCGGAATGCTCACTCGTGCTTCGTGAATGACAGGACTGTTTTCTGTTTTCACATAATACTTATAGTCTCCGCTTTTAGGTACATACAAAGTATAAGCACCAGTGTTAGAGTTGGTCGAATTTTCCATGATCACACGACCGCTCATTTCATCGCGTACTTGAATGGTAGCATTCTTTTGCTCAGCATCAATGTCAGAAACAAAATCACCCTTCAAGTAAACTACTTGAAGAGGTATACCTTGAACCATTACATTATAGACATGCAAGTGGTTTTGATCACTTGTACGTCCGCTTGCAAAATATGCTCGTTGATTTAATGAGTCTGCGATATAGAAAATATCGTCGTCTGGCGTATTGATTGCAAAATCTAGATTGATAGCAGGTCCGAAATTACCTGCCTTGTCCATTTCACATCTGAATATATCATAACCGCCCATGCTGTTATGTCCTTTTGAAGCGAAGTATAATGTTTTTCCGTTGCTATGAAGAAAGCAATAATCTTCATCGTATTTGGTGTTTACGCCACCTCTTACTTTTTCAGCTTTGCTGAATTTGCCGTCCGGAAGAATATTAGCTTTATAAATGTCTTTTCCAGTGCTACCATCAGCGCCGTAGCTGGAGAAATAAATAGTTGTCGAATTACCAGGGTAGTGAATAACACCTTTTGTAGTGCTCTTTTGATCGAGTTTAGATTGAAGTTCTTCTGGGAGAGTGAGGATTTTTCCACCAATACCATCAAGGTTCATGTAGCGGAAAAAGTCTGATTTATCGGTTTCCGTTTTGTTGATGACAACAACATCTTTGATGTTCGAGAGAAGGTTGGATCCGTAGATGCAGGTTTCGATTTCTCGTTGAGCATTCATTTTGGCTGAAAGCTTCGGATCTGCGTGCGTAACGAAAGTCTCATACGCTTTGACAGCATCCTTAAACTGATAGTTTAAGTGATAAGCTTTACCGAGGTAGTACCATACGAGTGGGTCCTTGACTTCGCGCTTTGATGCAGAAGAAAGAAATTGAATTGCTTTTGTTTTATCAGGATCGCTGAAGATGGCGCATGCGCCAAAACGATAGCTGTACTCCGCATTTTGCGGATACAATGAAACCAATTGAGAGTAGAGCGGATATGCTTTCAGAAAATTTTCTGAAGCAAAAAGCTCATTGGCTTCTTTGGCAAGTTGTTGCTCACTACCAGCTTTTTGGGCTGAGGCAGCTGCTACAAACATGGCCCATAGGGTGATGACCAGTGTTGTGCGTTTCATGCGCTTAGATCAAATTAGACTTCCGTTTTCCGCTTGTGAGGCGGTCTGTATTCATTTGTGTTCTTTGCAAGGTTCCTTGTCAAAGCATCGAACACACTCATTTTAACGGAACTAATCTTATTGGGTTACAATTTGGTACGTTTTTCCCAATTCTGCACATCAAATATAGCAACTTATACCATTATAGCTGTTAGCTATTCATTCAAATTCCAGTTGTACTCTAGATAGTCAAGCTTCGCCTTTTCGCTCAATTTGACATTGCTGTACTTATTGATAAATGCCACTACGGAACCTTGTTTGGTAAAGTCTCCTTTGAACCAGGTAAAGAGTTTACTGAGTTGCGCGCTATTGGCCGAAATATTATTCTTTGATTTATCATTGATAAACTTTCTTGCTTGATCATCCAATTGCTCGTTGAGGCGTGATGCAACAAATGCCTCATTTCGCAGATTAGGACATGATACCGAGGCACAATTCACAGCAAAGTGGATGCGTGGTTCATTAAACTCCTTTCTAATGATTCCGTGCTCAATATTATTTAGATCATAAGTGATTCCTTGGATGGTGATAAACTTAATATCCCAAGGCGTGTTTACTTTATAGATTGCCCCACCTAAATCTTTAATGGATTTGCAAGGGTAGTTTTTTACAACTAATTCAACAGTGAAGGCATTGTATGCGTTGATCCAATAGGCTAGGCGCTCATCCTTGCTCCATTTTTCGGTATTTGGATGAGCAGCTCTCAAAATATCAAGATACTTTTCTAACTGTGCTTGTTCTGATTTAAATCCTTTATAATTCACATGCCCATTAGCATCAACATACTTTTTGAGAAGACCATTCCAAATGTCATGGCTTACAGGGCTTGAGTTGTTTGGAACTTTCTGGGCATCACAGCTCAAAATCATTACACAACAAAGGAGTATAAAAAAATGACGCATAATTTTTTCTTTATTTACTTTTACATCGTAGGTATGAGATACGAAAGATAACACTTAATAGTTTCTGAGAAATTTATGATTCCAAGCATTACATGCATCATACCAACATTAAACGAAGAGCTGCACATCGGAAAACTATTAGCTCATCTGCATTCTTGCTACCAATCCGATCGAGTAGAGTTCATCGTTGTTGATGCAATGAGCTCAGATAAGACGAAAGAAATTGCGCAACATTACAATGTTCAAATCATAGATTCCCAAATTCGTTCTCGCGCTCATCAGCTCAATTTAGGAGCTAGAGCAGCAAAAGCCAACATCCTATATTTCGTACACGCTGACACCGTTCCTCCGCTTTGTTGTTTTGAATCAGTGTTAGAACATGTTTCAAAAGGTGCGCAGATTGGGGGCTTTCGTTTCAAGTTTGACAGCGAACGATGGATACTGAAGTTCAATTCTTATATGACGCGATTTAATATCAAGTCATTTCGTGGAGGGGATCAAACCATTTTTATCACCAAGAAACACTTTGATGAATTAAATGGATTCAATGAATACTACACGGTCATGGAGGAATATGACCTCATGAAACGCTCTGCAAGCACTGGAGAAAAATATGTATTGGTGCAAAAAGATGTGATGGTCAGCGCACGGAAATATGCTGAAAACTCTTGGCTTCGCGTTAATTTTGCCAATGTTGTGGCGATGTATCGTTTCAATAAGGGCGTTGCACCAGATATTATCAAAAAAGGATACTCTGCGATGCTTCAACACAAATTAATCGGATATCAGAATCATGAAAAATCTTAGAATAGCTTTCATACTTCTCGCAATTGCTGTAATCCTTGGAGCTTTTGGCGCACATGCGCTCAAGGAACGCTTGGCAGAAGACAGTTTAAAGGTTTGGAATACTGCGGTGCTCTATCATTTTATTCATGCCACAGGCTTAATTTTAATCATCATCCTTTCGAATATAGGATTGATTTCTGAAAAAGGAACTAAATGGAGTCTTCGCAGTCTGTTTGCTGGAATTGCCTTTTTTTCAGGTTCACTCTATTTTTTGTCGACGAGAGATATAACAGGATTGCCTGTCGCATGGCTTGGTCCAATCACTCCTATTGGAGGTCTGTTCTTTATCGGAGGTTGGCTAATAGCTGCTTTTAGTTTGAAAAAATCGGCAGCCTAGGCGATAAATACAGTTTTAATGCGGCAAAAACTGTGAATGCCTTCAACGGATAGCTCTCGACCAATGCCTGATGTCTTTACACCTCCAAATGGCAAGCGAGGATCTGATTTAACAATGGAGTTGACGAATACTGCACCTTCATCAAATCGAGAAATTTGTTTCTCGACTTTCTCTGTGTCACTGGTGTAAATGCTAACCCCCAATCCAAAAGCGGTGCTATTACTTATAGACACAGCTTCTTCCCAATGGTCGTAAACGTAGAGTGGCACCACTGGGCCAAAGAGCTCTTGTTGCATACAATGCATTTCAGCTGTTACGTTAGCAAGCACAGTAGGATGGTAAATGGCATCAACACGTTGATGTCCTGTCAAAACTTTTGCACCTGCTTGAATGGATAGCTCTACAAGATCGAAGAGTTCTATCGCTGCATCTTTCGATACCAAAGGCCCAATATAGACTTCCGGATCCGTAGGGTCTCCTACTTTTAGAGACTCAATTTTAGCAAGAAACTTTTCAGTGAATTCCTTCTCAATTGCTCTAGCAAGGAGAATTCTCTTCGCTGCGATACAGCTTTGCCCGTTGTTTTGAAAGCGACCGATGATTGCATCACTCACTGCCTTAGCGATATCTGCAGATTCTGTTACAATGAAAGCGTTGCTGCCACCGAGTTCAAGCACTTGAGGCTTTATATTTTTTGCAGCAATAGAAGCCGCGTGACTCCCAGCATTGAAACTACCGGTAAGTGATATACCGCTAATTGCAGGATGTGCGATTACATCAGCAACATCACCACCTTTGATATGAAGCACTTGAAATATCCCATCATTTATACCAGCCTCTTCAAACAATGATTGAATCGCAAGTGCGCTCTGTTGAACGTTGGAAGCATGTTTCAATAAAAACGTATTGCCCGCTATAATAGCAGGCACTGCGCAGCGGAATACTTGCCAAAATGGAAAATTCCACGGCATAATAGCTAGCCACACGCCATAAGGCTCATATACGACATAGCTCTTGGAGGCATCCGTTTCGATGATTCGTGGAGCCATGAAACCCTCAGCATTTTGAGCATAATACTCACAAAGCCAAGCACATTTTTCAATCTCAGCTTCACTTTGTAAAATGGGTTTGCCCATTTCCTTCGTTAGCAAAATTGCCAATCGAGCTTTTTCTTTTCGAAGAAGAGTAGCGAGCGTATTGAAATGAGGATTGATGTCAGATCTTTCAAAGCGCTTTTCGGAAGCCTTTCGTATTTTACCAATCACCTGATCGCGGGTGTCTTCGGGCAGTTCTGCCCAAATCGTTTGGTGATATGGATCAATACTACGAAACATATTTATCAGAAATAACCTAATTGCTTTTCAAGCTCAGGGCTCAATTGAGGCAGGTTATTTCGTTGCACCATAAAGCTAGTAAGTTCCGCGAATTCTTGGAAAATATAATGCTTCAATGCTGCTTCGCGCAAATATCCCTTGCCGCTGCTACCACCTGTTCCAACGCGAGTTCCAATCATTCTGTGAACCATATTCATGTGTCGCCAGCGCCACGTTGCAAGCAATTCATCAATATCAAGGAGATGATTGATCAAACGATATGGGTTTTGCATGATGGGATAATCGCGATAGAGCATAATAAACAATGCCGAGCGACGTGCTTTATCAGAAAGTTTACGACCTTCATTTGTCAAGTCAGTCATGAATAGCTCTTCAAAAACACGGACATTTTGTTTTTCGCCTTCACCTAATGAAGCAGCGTAAACATCCTTGTAGGTATTCCAGAAGTCCTTATCACCGCCCCAATTGGTCCAGAAAGTGGGAGTGGAGAAGTAAGGCATACGCTCCAACCAATCATTCACCAACTTGATCACAGGAGTTTTTTTAGTCAGGTCATAAATTTCTTGAGCATCTTCTTTCGTGAGTTGACTTGTCACGTACTCACGGCCGTGGCGATCTTCGATGGTAAGACCGAGCACCGTTTCAAGCACTTTGAACTGCATGCTTTGGAAACCAGAAGCAGGTCTGAGCATGTCTCTAAAGTCTAGAAAATCAAGAGGAGTCATTGTTTCCAAAATATCCACTTGATGCACCAATACTCGCAAGATCTCCACCACACGATTCAATCTACGCACCGCTACTTGGAGTTCAGGAGAATTGTCGTTGATTGATTCTTTCGACATAATATCATGCACCGACTTTACCTCGAATAATATCTGCTTGAACCAAAGCTCATAAGCTTGGTGAATCACAATGAAAAGCATTTCGTCATGCGCATGCTTGTTTTGCTTATCACTTTCAAGGTGCTGAGCATCTAGTATTTTATCGAGTTGTAAGTAGGATGAATAATACATGTCCGTTTTGATTTTTGAGGTAGCGAATATACAATGTGAACTTATTCAGGTAATGAGGGAAATCATATTAATATCCGCTAGTTAAACAGTTAAGCATTGCAGCATTGTAACAAATAGCCTTTCGCCATAAACCAGCAATTGTTATCAATTATGCCCCCCAAAGTGAACAAAATTCTTTAGGATTGTTTCAATCTCGTGTTCATCTTTGAATCCTTATGCAATCAGAAGAAATCATTGAAGTAATTGGTGCTCGCGAGCACAATTTGAAGAATATTGATGTGTCTATCCCTCGCGATAAACTAGTGGTCATCACCGGTTTGAGCGGGAGTGGCAAGTCATCTCTTGCATTCGATACCATTTACGCTGAGGGGCAGCGTCGATACATCGAAACATTCAATGCTTATGCCCGTCAATTCCTCGGTGAAATGGAACGTCCTGACGTGGATAAGATCAATGGTCTTTCTCCTGTCATTTCAATCGAGCAAAAAACAGTGAGTAGAAATCCACGCTCAACAGTGGGGACGATTACTGAAATCTATGACTTTCTTCGATTGCTCTACGCCCGCGCCAGTGATGCTTTCAGCTATGTGACAGGCGAGCGAATGGTTCGCTACACGGATGAACAAATTGTTCAACTCATCCTTAAAGAATACGATGGAGATAAAATAGTGATCATGGCTCCTTTGGTAAAAGGCCGCAAAGGACACTACCGCGAACTCTTCGAACAATTAATGAAACAAGGCTACGTAAGAGCTCGTGTGGATGGTGAGGTCGTAGAACTTGAAAAAGGATACAAACTGGATCGTTATAAAATTCACGACATTGAACTCGTAGTAGATCGACTTCAAGTAGATAAAAAAGACAAGCTCCGCATTGCTCAAACCATTCAAGTAGCCATGAAGCAAGGCAAGGGCAGTATCATGATTATGCGTCATGGTAAAAAAGAAGTGCGACACTTCTCTCGATTCTTGATGTGCCCAACCAGCGGTATTTCCTATCCTGAGCCAGAACCCAATCTTTTCTCGTTCAACTCGCCATATGGCGCCTGTCCTCATTGCAATGGACTCGGCGAGGTTGCAGAGATTGATTTAAATAAAATCATTCCCGATCCAAAGAAGTCCATCAAGAAAGGTGGTATTGTTCCTTTAGGAGAATCAAAAAGCAACGCCTCTTTCCAACAAGTGGAAGCGGTGCTCAAACATTTTGGTCATGACCTCAATACGCCTCTCGCAGACATGGAAGAGGATGTTATCAATACTTTGCTTTATGGTTCTGAAGAAATTTTTCAAGTCGCATCCGCAGGAGGCTACAGCTATCCCGTGAAGTATGAAGGAATTATCAATGCGATTGAGAAGCAAGTAGAGGAAGAAACAAGCCCCGCTCTTCGCAGATGGGCAGAGAGCTTCATGAATAAAATGCCATGTCCAGAGTGCCATGGAAGCCGCCTCAAAAAGGAAGCACAATACTTTAAGATCAACGATAAAAGTATTGATCAACTGGCAGCAATGGATTTAAAAGACTTGGCTGCGTGGTTTGTGAACGTAGATAAAAAAATGGGCGAACGTCAGTTGGCTATTGCCATTGAACCACTGAAAGAAATCCGCGCGCGATTGAGCTTTCTTTTGGGTGTTGGGCTCGAATACCTGACTTTACATAGAAGTGCCAAAACGTTGAGTGGAGGAGAAGCACAACGCATCAGATTGGCCACACAAATCGGATCACAATTGGTGGGTGTTTTATATATCCTAGACGAACCTTCGATCGGTTTGCATCAACGAGATAATCATCGCTTGATTTCATCTTTGAAAGCATTACGTGATACAGGGAATAGTGTACTAGTAGTGGAGCACGATCGCGATATGATGATGGAAAGCGACCATTTAATTGATATCGGACCAGGTGCCGGAGTGCACGGCGGACGCGTGGTAGCGCAGGGTTCTCCAAAGGAACACCTTGCTCAGAATAGTGTCACTTCAAAATATCTCCGTGGCGAACTAAAAATAGAAGTTCCTTCGAAAAGAAGAAAAGGTTCAGGAAAATCTTTGATTCTGCAAGGAGCGACAGGACACAATTTGAAGAACGTTACACTTGAATTGCCACTCGGTAAATTCATTTGTGTAACAGGGGTAAGTGGAAGTGGAAAATCATCTCTTATCTCGCATACGCTCTTCCCAATATTGAATAATCATTTTTACGATGCAGTAAAAAAACCTTTGCCATACAAGGCCATCAAAGGTTTAGAGCATTTGGATAAGGTCATTGAAATTGATCAAAGCCCTATCGGCCGCACCCCGAGAAGCAATCCTTCAACATATACTGGCATTTTCACCGAGATTCGTGCGCTCTTCAGCAATGCCCCAGAGGCGAAGATCAGAGGTTACCAACCTGGTCGCTTTAGCTTCAACGTTTCAGGCGGTCGCTGTGAAACCTGCAAAGGAGCAGGGCTTCGCACCATCGAGATGAATTTCCTTCCTGATGTGTATGTGCTTTGCGAAAGCTGTAATGGAAAACGTTATAACAGAGAAACTCTCGAGATTCGATACAAAGGAAAAAGCATTGCCGATATCCTTGATATGACGGTGGATCAAGCGGTAGAGTTTTTTGAAGCACATCCCAAAATCAAAAATGTTGTTCAAACATTAAAAGATGTTGGACTGGGTTATATCACATTAGGCCAACACTCCACAACACTTAGTGGAGGGGAAGCACAACGTGTGAAACTCTCCACAGAGCTAGCGAAAAGAGATACTGGAAACACCATTTATATCCTTGACGAACCCACTACAGGTCTTCATTTTCAAGATGTGCAAATGCTCATTGATGTATTGAATCGTCTTGCAGATAGAGGCAATACAGTACTCGTCATTGAGCACAATATGGATATGATAAAAGTGGCAGATCACTTAATAGATGTAGGCCCAGAAGGGGGAGAAGGCGGCGGTAAAATCATAGCCACCGGCACCCCAGAACAAATCATCAAAGTAAAAGGAAGCTACACAGGGAAGTATTTGGTGGAGGAATTGAAGAGTTAATTCTCGATTCTTAATTCTCAATACTCGATTCATTCTCTATCTCATTCACATTCTCATTCTTAGCATTTTCTACGATTCTTCTGGCATTTTCAAATTTAGAATGAGAATGAAAAGGAGAATGAGAATGAATAGAGCAATGAAGTTTGAGAATTAAGAATAGAGAATCGAGAATTGAAAATTGAGATTTGAGAATTATATTATCTCCCCCACATGCTTTTGAATGTTCATTGCGATTTGTTCGGTGGGGAGGTCGTTTGCGTCGCCACCGAAAGGTTCTTCGATTTCTTCCGCTACTAATTCTAAAGATGCAAGGACATAAAAAATAAAGGCCACTACTGGGATCACATAATATCCTAGTGAAAAAACGTAGCCGAATGGAAGTGTCATAACATAGAAGAAGATAAACTTCTTCAAGAAAATACTGTAGGAAAAGGGGATAGGAGTGTTTTTAATTCGCTCGCAAGCACCGCATATATCAGTGAAAGAAGTTAGTTCTGTATTCAAAATAAGCCATTGTTCGTCGGTTAATTTGCCTTCACTTCTGAGTGCCCCAATTCTTTGAGTCATCAATAATGCCACTTGATTGGGAATGTGTTTTTCATCAGAGATGTGCTTCCAAACGTGATCTAGTCCATCATTCGTTTCATTCATGGGCTTCTGCGATCGTAGATGTTTTTGCAGTGCGAAAGCGTATGCTGAAATGGTGTTTCTAAAAAATGAACGTGTTTCTTTGTCGTCCTTATCAATCATCACCGCAATTTTAATTGCGAGGTTTCTGGAGTTGTTGACGAGCGATCCCCATAATTTTCGGCCTTCCCACCATCGATCGTAGGCCGTATTAGTTCTAAAAACAAGCAGCAATGAAATAACAAAACCGAGCATGCCATGCATGATTGGAATATTCTTTACATGGCTATTTTCTGCTAGTTTCCAGTACTCTATTTCAAGCCAAGCAATGGCACCAGAGTAGATACAAATGACTGCAATGATGGGTAATAGTTTTCGAAACGTATCCGCTTTATGAAAGCGAAAGATGAAGGTCATCCAGTCCTTGGGGTTGTAGGCAATCATGGGTGTAAATATGTATCAAAAAAAAGACCCTTCGAATAGTCGAAGGGTCTTTTTATTTATCATCTGGTTGAATTATTCAGCTGACTCGCCGTCTTTTCCTTCCATTTTATCTTTAAGATTAGCAAGAACGCTAAGGTCACCTAGAGTTGATTTCTCAACTTGAGCGTTTACAGCTTTAACAGCTGATGAAGACTCATTGCTTCCTTCTTTCTTACCTGCTGGGCGAGCTGCCTTTTTAGGAGCTTCAGCACCAGCTTCTTCTTCTTTCCAAGTACCAGTGTGAGATACTGAAATCTTACGTTGGTTTTTGTTGAATTCAAGAACGATGAAATTCAATGTCTCTTCAACTTTCGCTGTAGAACCATCTTCTTTCTTCAAGTTCTTATTCACGCAGAAACCTTCAAGGCCGTATGGAAGAGTAACGATAGCGTGGCTACCTTCTTTCTTCACGATAGTACCTTGGTGACGTGTTCCTTCAGCGAATACTGTTTCGAATACATCCCATGGATTTTCTTCCAATTGCTTGTGACCAAGGCTGATACGACGGTTGTCTTTATCAAGCTCAAGAACTACCACTTCAATTTCGTCGCCGATAGCGCAGAATTCGCTTGGGTGCTTGATTTTCTTGCTCCAAGAAAGATCAGAGATGTGGATCAAACCATCGATTCCATCAGCTAGTTCGCAGAAAACACCGAAGTTAGTGAATGCACGAACTTTTGCTTTGTGCTTGCTTTCTACTGGGAAACGACCTTCGATACCTTCCCATGGATCTTGCATCAATTGCTTCATACCCAAAGAAAGCTTACGCTCGTCCTTGTCTACGTTCAATACCACGCATTCTACTTCTTCGCCAACTTTCAAGAAATCTTGAGCTGAACGAAGGTGAGAGCTCCATGACATTTCTGAAACGTGGATCAATCCTTCTACACCTGGAGCTACTTCTACGAATGCACCATAGTCTGCAAGAACAACCACTTTTCCTTTTACTTTTTGTCCTACTTGTAGGCTCTCTTGAAGAGCATCCCATGGGTGAGATGAAAGTTGCTTCAAGCCGAGAGCGATACGCTTCTTCTCATCATCAAAGTCGAGGATAACAACGTTGATTTTAGTATCAAGTTGAACCACTTCTTCAGGATGGTTGATACGTCCCCAAGAAAGGTCAGTGATGTGAATAAGACCATCAACACCGCCAAGGTCAACGAATACACCATAGCTAGTAATGTTCTTAACAACACCTTCCAATACTTGACCTTTCTCAAGGCCAGACATGATTTGCTTCTTCTGTTCTTCAAGTTCAGCTTCGATAAGAGCTTTGTGAGATACGACAACGTTTTTAAATTCATTGTTGATCTTAACCACTTTCAACTCCATCACTTTGCCAACATATACATCGTAGTCGCGGATAGGCTTCACGTCGATTTGTGAACCTGGTAAGAATGCTTCGATACCAAATACATCAACGATAAGACCACCCTTAGTACGACACTTAACGTCACCTTTGATGATTTCGCCAGTCTCAAGTGCTCTGTTAACATTACCCCAAGCGCTAAATACGCGAGCAGTCTTGTGAGACACTTTCAATTGACCATTTTTGTCTTCTTGTAATTCAACATAAACTGGAACTACGTCACCAGGCTTGAGGTCTGGATTGTAACGGAATTCAGTTACTGGAATAACACCTTCAGACTTGTAGCCGATGTTTACAACAACTTCTTTCTTGTTTACAAGAACAACAGTTCCATCAACTACTTCTTTCTCAGCGATAGTTGAAAGTGTGTTCTCATAAATGCTGTCGAAACGCGTACGATCTTCAGTAGAGTAACCTCCTGCTGCTTCGTATGCATCCCAATTGAACTCACCAGTGCTTGTCATGTAAGCAGCATCATCTGCTGTGCTGTACAAATCAAGTGGTTCCTCAATTGCGATTTCTTCTTTTTCTACCGCTGGGGTAATGATCTCTTCATTGAGGTTCTCAATTGGATCGATGTTTTCTGCGTCTGCAGCTTTAACTTTTTTAGATTCTGCCATTTGGCTTTAACTTGTATCCGATTTATCCATTTCTGGATGCATTCTGAAAAACCGGAGGGGTTATGTGTTTATTAATAACAACAACCGAATGCTTCATTGCTGCTTTTCAGGAATTTACCTTCCTGAAAGAAGGGGTGCAAATATAGTGAATTTTCTGAATGAAATGCAATAGTGCGACTGATTTTATGTGGCTTAAAATCAATTTGTTACGATCACTCTTTGGCGAAATCCATCTTGAGTCGTAAAAAAGTATATTCCTGATTCAAGCGATCTCATATCTACAAACCCATGATGAATGCCCTCTAAAACAAGCGTACCGAGTGAATCAAAAATTTGATATGCCTGATTTCGATGACCTGCGATATTTAAGATTCCTGAAGTAGGATTGGGGTAAATACGCTGGATTGAAGCTTCGTTATCTTGTATTGAAGTGGTAACATCACAGCTTTTTGTGCTAAAAAAATTCCAAATTTCTTCGCTCGCATTAATGTCTTGGTTGATGACGCCAATTCCTCCTAAAAGCGCATCAGTGCCTGGCCATTGATGACCACCACCTACAATTTTATAATGCACAAGATCTGTTACGTCTGCGCAATTCAAATAGCTGTATTTTTCTACATTGGAAAAGTCAATCAATGAAGTATTGGGAAGTGATTCCATCACTGGAGAGGAGTCACAGCTTAATTCCGCTGCCCAAAATGAAAGTACCTCATCAACAGAATTTCCTGCGATCGCAGAACCATTATAGCTCACTACAAAATCACTTGTGCCATGAATACTAATTACCGAACTCGAAAATAAAGGATTGCAATTTGAAACCATAGTCTCACTCATCGTTCCACCCACGGATCCAACCGCAGCAAAACAAAAAGAGGACTCACAAGCCAAACGATAACTCATATATCCGCCAGCCGAAAAACCACAACTATATAGTCGAGCACTATCAATGTTGTAAGTGTTTGTAAATGTTTCAACAAGGAGTTCTATAAATCCAAGATCATCTGCTTCAGAACCAGCAGCACCAAGTCCTACATTCCATGCATTTCCAACTCCATCAGGATAAATAACAATAAACCCATAGGTGTCTGCTAAATCATTAAAACTTGAAATATCCATGATACCATTACCGGTTTGAGTCGTACCATGTAAAACAAAAACAAGAGGGACAGGCTGATTCGCCGTCAGGTTGGAAGGCGCGTAATAAGTGTATGTTCTTGAAGTGCCATCAAGATCAATAGTAGCACCAACTTGTGCAAAGGAATGGATAGAGAACAGAAAGAGAAGAAGGCTAAAGGAGAATTTCATACCGATTAATTTGTATTACAATAGTACTACTTTTGCCTGATGCAATCGCAGAAGCTCGCCTCCATCCAAGCCCTCAGGGGCATCGCTGCATTCATGGTGTGTTTCTTTCACCTTGCAGGACACTCGGATGGAAGTCGAACCTTGCTTCAAGCAGAAGACCCCATCAAGCAACTCTCGTCATTCGGACCTACTGGTGTCTTTGTCTTCTTTGTTATTTCTGGTTTTGTAATTCCGCTCTCGATGGATCGGTCAAAATTTGATCTTTCAAAAGCTGCTCTTTTTTTCAAAAAAAGACTTTGGAGATTACATCCACCATATCTCATCACACTTGCACTTACGATTGGAATTGGTATCTACAATAACTCAACAGGCATGACTCAATTGGATTTGAGCATTACAAATATCATTTCGCATTTTTTTTATGTCACGCACATCTTTCATCTAGAGTGGCTCAACCCAATATTTTGGACGCTTGCTACCGAAATTCAGTACTACATTATTCTCGTCATTTTATTTTCTTGGATAAATAGTAATCAACTCTGGAAGCGAGCGACGGTGGTGGCCTTGCTACTTTTTTCTACATGGCTATGGCCCGACGACCGATTCATTACCTATTATATTTCACCTTTCATCATTGGATTTAGCTGCTATTATTTTCTAATAAAAAAACACAGCTTAATTGAATGTGCCATCTACGCTTTGGCCGCATCGTTTATTATTTTCCAGTTTGTTGGATTGCATTGGCTCATAGCCTCGCTCGCCGCTGCCGCATTTATTCTTTATATCTCCAATGTTCATCCTTCTTTATCTTTTCTTGGAAATATTTCATACTCCCTTTACCTGACACATCCAATGATTGGGGGTTTGGTCATTTTTATTTTAATGCCTTTTTCTAATGGTCTCTTAATGGATTACATCATTCTTCTTTTCGGGCTTGCGGCTTCCATAGCATTCTCTTGGGTATTCTACAGGCTAGTAGAAGTACCTAGTATGAAAAAGGCTCAAAAAATGAGCTAATCTTTTTAGGCTCAATGTGTAATGTGAGTGAAAAATGATTACGTTTATTCCTCGAAACCAAACATCATACTACATGAAAAAACTCTACACATCCATTATTTGTATTGGCATTGGAATAGGGGCTCTTGCGCAGCCGACATTGGTTCCAACCAACGACATTTCTGAAATAGTTCAAGAACATTTCATGGGAAATGGCATCTTCGTTAGCAACATAACCTTCAATGGTCAGCCAGCTGTTGGGGGACATTCACACATCGCAGCCTTTAACGACCCAAACTCATCAATGGGTATTCAAAGCGGAATAATGCTTTCTTCAGGTCCAGGAAGTGAAACTCTTTTGGACGGACAAACATCATCAACTGAAATGTACTCACCTCAAGATGCGGATATCATTTCGCTCATCAACGATGCTAATTTCGTAGGAGAGGCATCCGTTCTGGAATTTGATTTTATAGCGACAGGAGACTCTGTTGCTTTCCAATATGTATTTGGCTCCTCCGAATACAACGAGTTTGTGGGCACTCAATTCAATGACCAATTTGGTTTTTTCCTTAGTGGTCCTGGCATTAATGGAAGCTTTAGCAACGGAGCAATCAATTTGGCCGTTCTACCTGGAACAAACACGCCTGTTGGTATAAATTCAGTAAATGAATTAGTCAATTCGCAATACTACATTTATGCAGAGCCACTGGGCGGTTACATTCCTCAAAATATCGATGGCCACACTGTAGTACTTCACGCGTGTATTGGTCAGTTGCAGATTGGTCAGGTTTACCATATCAAATTGATTATTGCGGATATGACCGACTCTGTATTAGACTCTAGCGTGTTTTTGAGCGGCTCGAGCTTTGAACAATTTTGTAATGAACCAGAAGGAGGACCTGAGGGAATTCAATCACAAGTATGTTTGCTTAGCACTATCGAAGCAAGAGTAGACTATACGCTCGATTGCGGAACTATTTCATTATCGAATGAAAGCAATGTAAACTTAGAAGTGAGCAATTGCTTCTTCGATATGGGCGATGGAACGACCATTCCTGCCTGCGATGGTACAAACTATCATAGCTATGAAACTCCAGGAGTGTATGATATCAAGTTGATTTATGTTTCGAATGGATTCGAATCCATTTTCGATATCGATAATGTTCTAATAAGCGAGTTTCCCGCTGCACAGCCACAAGTTGATTTCAATGGGGCGGAACTATCCATTACCAATTATGATGGAACTTCTCAAGTGCAATGGTACTTGAATGATGTGGCTATCAATGGCGCTAACAGCGATGTGTATGCTCCAAATCAAAGTGGAAATTACTCAGTAAGTGTAAACAATGGCTGTCCAATTTTCTCTGAGGCATCCACTATCGTAAGTGTGGGAAATGAATTGATGCTTTCCCAGATGAATATCTTTCCTAATCCATCTGAAGGAATCGCAACGATTACACTTCACCCAAATATAAAAATGATCAATGTCTATGATGCTGTAGGGAAATTAGTCCAGTCTTTCAATACACTCGGTGCATCAAGACTTGAAATATCTTTGGAAACAGGAATGTACTTCATACAAGCTGTAGATAACAACGCTACCATAACAGCTACAATGAAGCATCTAGTGAAGTAATATATGTCTAAAAAAATATTATTTGTCTTACTATTTCTGCCCATTCTCGTGAATGGGCAGATTCGTTTTAATCAAAGCGAAGTAGATAGCATTTTGGGTAAAAGCTTTAGCAAAAAGTTCAATGGCAACATTATCCTACAATTTGATGATGAACTTTTTTACTATGAAAAAGGCCTTCAGGATATGGAAAGGCTTTTACCCATAAAAAGAAACACTCCATTCGTAATTGGCTCAATTAGCAAGCAATTCACAGCTGTTTTACTATTACAGCTTTATGATAAAGGGCTGGTTAAATTAGATCTTCCCATCGGTAATTATTTAAAAGATCTGACGCAGCCATGGAAAGATGTAGTCACTCTTCATCAACTATTAACACATACACATGGGATCCAATCGAAAGATCTACCCACTTCGTTTGAACCTGGTTCTTCCTATGAATATTCCCAGATTGGTTTTCAATTAATCGCTGAAATTATAGAAGAAGTAGGAGGGATTCCCTTTTCAAAAAGTGCTCAATTGCTTTTTGAAAATTGTAAGATGCAAATTTCATTTCATCCAGACTTATTACCTAAAGGGACAAAGCTTTTAGGTTACACAAGAAAAGAAGACGGAAATTTTATAATTGAAAATGACGCACTTCAAAACTACCCTGCTGCAGGTAGCTTTATCTCAACTGTAGATGATTTAATTCAATGGAACAGGCACTTGCATCAAGGCAAACTACTATCATCAGAGAGCTATCAACTCATGCACACTGCTTATCCTGTGGCCCTTCGTAATCACCCCGTCTTTGGGAAAACGCTATATGGCTATGGTACTACCGTAGAGAGCACAAAAAAGCCTGTTCAACTAGGTCAAACAGGCTTTGCACCAGGATATGCTTGTATGAATTTTTATTTTCCGGACAGAAAGGCTTCAATCATCATCCTATCAAATGTGGTCGAAGAATCTGAAGATTTCGCGAATGTCTTTTCATTTCACAATGAAATGCTGCAATACTTCAAGAAAAAAATAGAAGCGAAGTAGTTATTTTTTTCTTGGAGAAAATGTTTTGCCAACACCATCAGCATAGTTCGTCAATGCTTTTTGATCAAGTCCTTTTGGACTGATTACTTCTGCAACATATAGTTTTCTCATGATATTTTTTCTGAATCCTGTTACAGCTTCCTCTTCGCAAAGGGGAGTGTCGAGATCATCGGCATCGTAAATCTCATAATAATTAAGGTCGGGATAAAAAATCCACTTCATATAAATTAAATGGCTTCCTGTAAGGTCATCAATGAAGAATGAACCTCTGTTATCCTTATCGTCACTGATGAGACAAATCGTTTCTCCGTCGATTTTAACTGCGTCTTTTTTGATTTCTACATCTTGAGCAAGAATCCCTGTAGTCATAGAGAATAGAAGCGCTAGTAGTGTAAATGCTTTTTTCATTCTGGTTAAATATGGTTACGAATATCGTGAATGATATGCTACAAAACAAAAACCTCACCAATTGGTGAGGTTTTAAGTATTCTCTTTTAAAAATCTTATCCTAGATAAGATTTCAAAATCTTTGATCTGCTAGTATGCTTCAATCTTCTGATCGCTTTTTCTTTGATCTGTCTTACACGCTCGCGAGTTAGATCAAATCTTTCTCCGATTTCTTCCAGTGTCAATGGATGCTCACCATTAAGGCCGAAATACAAACGGATAACATCTGCTTCGCGAGAAGTCAATGTACGCAAAGAACGCTCGATTTCTTTACGAAGTGATTCGTGAAGAAGATCAGTGTCAGGAGATGGTGTATCATTTGTTTGAAGTACATCATACATCGTTGAGCTGCTATCATCACCGTCTTTCAATGGAGCATCCATTGATACGTGACGACCACTATTTCTCAATGATTGTTTTACTTCATCCAATGTCATCTCAAGTACTTCTGCAAGTTCTCCAGGTGTTGGAGGACGCTCGAATTCTTGTTCGAGTTTAGCAAACGCCTTGTTGATTTTGTTGATTGATCCAATCTTGTTCAAAGGAAGACGAACAATACGAGACTGTTCAGCCAAAGCTTGAAGAATAGATTGACGAATCCACCAAACAGCATATGAAATGAATTTGAAACCTCTTGTTTCATCGAAGCGCTGAGCAGCTTTGATAAGACCTAGGTTACCTTCATTAATTAAGTCGGGCAACGATAGCCCTTGGTTTTGATATTGTTTTGAAACCGATACTACGAAACGAAGGTTGGCCTTAGTCAATTTTTCCAGGGCTACTTGGTCTCCAGCTTTGATACGACGCGCCAATTCCACTTCCTCTTCGGCAGTGATCAGATCGACGCGGCCGATCTCTTGCAGGTATTTATCCAACGATGCGGTTTCACGGTTGGTAACCTGTTTGGTGATTTTTAACTGTCTCATTTTTTACTTAAAAAATTGAGCGATTTATACTTGCGGGTTCTATTAGATAACGTGTACACGGGGTAAAAATGTTTCGTTTGCAATGCAAACGAAACGATTTTTAACATTATCCTTCTTGAGGAGCACCTTCTGGCTTAGGCAGAAGAGCCTTTCTAGAAAGCTTCAATTTTCCGTTCTTAGGATCTCTTCCGATTACCTTGAACTTCACGATATCGCCTTCTTTAAGAACCTCTCTAACATCCATTACACGTCTCCACTCAAGTTCTGAAACGTGGATCAATCCGTCTTGGCCTGGAAGAATTTCAACAAAAGCACCGAATGCTTGGATGTTCTTCACTGGACCTTCATAGATTTCACCGATCTCAACTTGTGGAGGCCAAACGATGCTTCTAACGCGCTTAACAGCAGCATCAAGACCATCTTTGTTTGGTGATGATATTTCCACGATTCCTTTACCATCTTTCTCTTCGATAGTGATAACTGAACCTGTAGTTTTCTGAATTTCTTGAATGATCTTTCCACCAGGACCGATGACAGCACCGATGTTTTCTGTTGGAATATCGAAAGAAACCATGCGTGGAGCGTGTGGCTTGTAGTCTTCGTTTGGCTTGCTGATGGTCTTCACCATTTCACCAAGAATGTGCAAACGACCTACACGCGCTTGTTCCAATGCATTCTTCACCATATCCATGCTCAAGCCTTTGATCTTGATATCCATTTGACATGCAGTGATTCCTTTTTCTGTTCCTGTTACTTTGAAGTCCATATCACCGAGGTGATCTTCATCTCCTAAGATATCAGAAAGGATTGCATACTTCGAATTGTCTGCATTTGTGATTAGACCCATAGCGATACCTGACACAGGAGCTTTGATCTTAACACCACCATCCATTAGTGCAAGAGTACCTGCACAAACTGTTGCCATAGAAGACGAACCGTTTGATTCAAGGATATCAGACACAATACGAATTGTGTAAGGACATTCTTCTTTCGATGGAAGAACAGGCTTCAATGCACGAAGTGCTAGATTACCGTGACCAATTTCACGACGTCCAGTGCTTCTGATTGGGCGAGCTTCTCCAGTAGAGAAAGGAGGGAAGTTATAGTGCAATAAGAATTTATCGCTTCTTGGTTGAACAGCGCTGTCAATCGTCTGTTCGTCCAATTTAGTACCTAATGTAAGTGAAGTCAAAGATTGAGTTTCACCACGTGTGAAGATACTTGAACCGTGTGTTCCTGGAAGGTAATCAACCTCACACCAGATAGGACGGATCTGAGTAGTTGAACGTCCATCCAGACGGATGCTTTCGTTCAAGATCATATCTCTCATTGCTTCTTTCAAGCAATCGTGGTGATATTTTTTCAACAAGAATTTCTTCTCCGCTTTTTCTTCATCTGTAAAGCGAGTGTTGAATTCATCTTCTATAGCGTGGAATGCAGCGCCTCTTTCTTTTTTACCAGAAGGAGATTTTGCAGTTTCGTAGTATTGTTTGTAACAACCAGCCCAAATAGCTTTTTTAAGCTCTTCATCTTTTGGTTCGTGGTCGTAGCTGCGCTTCACTTGAGCTTTAGCAATTTTACTTGCCATTTCAACCTGAGCACTTACTTGTTCTTTGATAGCAGCGTGAGCGAGTTCTAGAGCAGCGATCATTTCAGCTTCGCTTGCTTCTTTCATTTCACCTTCTACCATCACGATGCTGTCTTCGCTACCAGCAACCATCAATTCAAGATCAGCTTTGTCAAGTTGAGCCCAAGTTGGGTTGATTACGAATTCACCGTTGATTCTTGCTACACGTACTTCAGAGATTGGTCCGTTGAAAGGAATATCTGAAACAGCGATAGCAGCAGATGCAGCAAGACCTGCAAGGCTATCAGACATGTTTTCTTTGTCAGCAGAAATCAAAGTAACAATTACTTGAACTTCCGCGTGAAAATCGTCTGGGAACATAGGGCGAAGCGCTCTATCGATCAAACGAGATACAAGAATCTCATCATCGTAAGGGCGGGCTTCACGCTTGAAATAACCACCTGGAAAACGTCCAGCAGCGGCATATTTCTCGCGGTATTCAACAGTTAACGGTAAGAAGTCGATACCCTCTTTGGCCTCTTCTGCTGCAACCACAGTGGCTAACAGCATGGTATCTCCTTGTCTTACCACCACAGATCCATGAGCTTGTTTCGCCAATTTACCAGTTTCAATGGTAATTGGACGTCCATCTCCACGGTCGATGGTCTTGGTAATCAATTCGTAATTCATTTCGTCTATTGCGGATAATTTATGTACTTAAAAAAAATGCAAAAAGGCAATTGTTTCAATTGCCCTTTGCATATAGCATCAGCTATTTACGTATCTTATTTACGGAGATCAAGTTCTTTGATGATTGCTCTGTAACGGTTGATATCAGTCTTGTGTAGATAGTCCAAAAGACTTCTACGCTTACCTACTAGACGGATTAGTGAACGCTGTGTTCCATAATCTTTCTTGTGCACTTTCAAGTGTTCAGTAAGGTGATTAATACGTGTGCTGAACAATGCGATCTGTCCTTCAGACGATCCAGTGTCCTTTTCTGATTTGCCATGCTTGGCAAAAATTTGTTTTTTTAAATCTGTTGTAAGGTACATGCCAATACTTTGTTAGTGATTTTTATGTGATCCTTCGAAAAAACCTCGTTATGAGGGCTGTTAAAAGGACTGCAAAGGTACGATTAATTTCCTTATTTGCAACTCTTGACTTAATTCTTTACTATCATTTTAGTTAATAACTGCTCATCGCTCGATAAACTCAACAGGTATGTTCCACGAGCCAGATCACTGATATTTAACTGAATATTTTGATTTCCTGAAGAAATTTGAGCTCGTTCATAAACCACAATTCGCCCACTTAAATCACTTATTTTCAAGTCATAAAGATCGTTACCTAAATCTTTTACTTGAATAGAGATTACAGTGGTTGCAGGATTTGGATAAATGGTCCAAGAAGCTTGATTATCAATTTCATTTATAGAAACTTCTGTTTCATTATTAGCTGAAAAAGTAGGTGGCTGAAGTACAAAAGCTCCAGTGCCATTTGGGTTGCGAGCAAATGCCAAATCTTCGGCTTGTTGAGTGTAAGTCACCTGATCAGCAATAAGTCCTTCGGAGTTTAGAAGTGTTAAAGTTTCTCCAGAAGAAGAGAGTTTAAAGTTGGCGTGCAGTGGACCTTGCAGTCCGTCCTCATCGGCCCATAAAATAAGATAGCTGTCTGGCGCAATCGTCGTTCCAGCGGGTATCTCGAATTTCGTTAAGTTCCAATCATTATCTGTGATATAATAACCCGTTAAGTCGACGGTCTGATTGCCCTTGTTGTAAAGCTCAATCCAATCATCGTATTCACCCGCATCATCAGCCATTGTAGTCGCATTTATAGCCATTAATTCATTGATGACAATATCTGAGGATGCTGCAAACGCTGGCATTGTATTGAAATAATACACATCATGTTCTGCCCCAACAGGCTGGTAACTGCGAGTGCCTGCGGCGTTTGATTCAATAGCTTCTATATAAAATCTAACCACTGTACCTGCAGGTAAGCCTGGCAGTTGGACTTGATAGGCAGTACCGTTTGAAGTCATTTGTAAAGCAATGAAATTACCCACCAAGCTGTTGCTGTAATAACAATTTACTGCAGCAATGCCATCAGAACTAGCTACAACAGCCTCGATAGTCACTGCCTCATTAGCCAGTGGGGTGCTCCATTCGCCATCACTGCTAATCATTTTCACACCAGTAATGCTTGCCCCAACAGTATTAACTTCTGCGTTATTCATCGCATTTCTTCTCGCCGTAAGGCGGGTCTGAAGCGTTGTTTGCTCTGTTACAAAGGCATTATATGTTGTGAGTTTCTTAGGATCGTTTTGAACTTGTGCATCAATGAAATCGCTCCATTGATCAATGAAGGCTTGTGTTGTGGTAAGATTCAAAGCCTCATCTAAGATCGTTCTTACATGCGCTAAATAACGTTGTCTGTAAGCCGGAACTTGCATCAATCTATTTAAAAGAGGGTAGTTAGCATTGTCCGCATGGTAAAAGGGCGACCAGTTGTTGGCTTGATTACCCAACACACTATTTCCATCATATTCTAATGGTGTCAAACGACCTGTTTCCAATTCCCAGTAAGCGTAATAGTCCATTTTTCCTTTGTAGACATAGCTGTCATCATCACCAAAAGCGATTTCACAAGCTAAAAACCAAAGTGCACGATCAACATCCATGACAGTTGGCAACTGCGCCTCCAGATTGGCAATCGCAGTATTTTCCAGCACATCAGTTGTATTGATAAGAAGCTGCCATGGATCGGTGCTTGCCGTAGATTTTAGAGTGTAGTAAGATGAATAATCGGTATCGTCAGTGCCGAGATAGTTGAGCGCTGCTGTTCCATCTCCCCATTGTGGACCGCCTCCACCGGGCCCTCCAGGGGTGCTAGTAGGTGAGTCTGCTCTCCAAAGCGTTCCATCATTACTTAAAAACCACTCTTCGAGATAGTCCTTATTCATTTGTTGCACATTGGGATAAAGTCCCCAGTCTTCACCATTTATGAATAGATGCACGAAACTGCATTTGGCAGCAGGAATATGCTTTTTTATAAAATGTAAATACATGAACTCTCTTAGAAAAGAGGCGTCTCCAAAGCAATTATTTAAGTTCAATGTCTGATACCCCATCAAGTCCTGATCAGGAATAAAGCTATCCATCTTGATGGAGAAACTCTTTTTATCTCCATTGACTTGCATGTAAGAAGTTTGTCCTTTGAATGACACTCCCACCTGTGGGTAGCTAACTCCATCTACTGTAAGCGTTGCCGAAACGTCATTTTCTGTTCCGTAATTATTGGTAAGAAGTGTCCAATAATTACTTTGATCAAATTCTAAATAAAATTCACGAATGATCGATTTGTCGTAAAGTCCATCATCATCCACTTTTCCAATGGTGATCATGTGTTGATCAGGAACGAGCGACCATTGGTTGGGTAGGTTTTGAGCAAAAGACGACGAAGCCACGAGGGCAAGGGTTAGGAGTGATAATGATTTCATACTTATTTGGTATCTACAGCTCTGATACGCTACAAAGAAAATGGTTTAATCTTCATTTTACTTTTTCTTAACAAATACATTTTCAGTTAAAAGACTTGTGTTTGACAATATGTTTCTGACATTTGCACTGCAGAAAGAATTTAGAATGAAAATAGAACAGATATATACAGGTTGTCTCGCGCAGGGAGCTTATTACATTGAGAGTAATGGAGAGGCAGCGATTATTGACCCTTTAAGAGAAGTTCAACCTTACATCAATCGAGCGGAAACGAATGGTGCGAAAATCAAATACATTTTTGAAACACACTTCCACGCAGACTTTGTTAGTGGACACGTTGATCTCGCTAGAAAAACAGGTGCTTCGATCATATATGGTCCTGAAGCGAATACGGAATATGAAGTTTACAATGCCAAGGACGGACAAGAGTTTGAAGTGGGCAATGTGAAGATTCGTGCTATTCACACTCCTGGCCACACACTAGAAAGTACTACATGGCTTCTAATCGATGAGAACGGAAAACCTCATTGCATTTTTACAGGTGACACATTGTTCATCGGAGACGTCGGACGCCCTGATTTAGCAATTAAAAATGGATTATCTCAAGAAGACTTAGCTTCATTGCTATTCGATTCATTGAGAAATAAAATCATGACTTTGCCAGATGATTTGATCGTGTTTCCAGCACACGGCGCGGGCAGTGCTTGTGGAAAGAATATGAGCAAAGAGACTGAGGACACACTTGGCAATCAAAAAGCAACAAACTATGCGTTGCGTGCGAACATGACTCGTGAAGAGTTTATCACTGAGGTTACGACTGGTATCATGCCTGCACCTCAGTACTTCGCGAAGAATGCTATGATCAATAAAACGGGCTATGAAAGTTTGGACGCCATCATATCAAGAGGCAGCAAAGCACTTTCTCCCGATGAGTTTGAAAGCGCAGCCAATTCGGAAGAAGCTATTATTCTAGATACGAGAGCAGGTGCTGATTTTGTGAAAGCACATATCCCTAATTCAATCTTCATTGGAATAGATGGTGGATTCGCTCCATGGGTTGGTGCATTAATTACTGATATAAATGCTCCAATTTTATTCATTGCAACAGAAGGCAGAGAAGAAGAAGTAATCACCCGTTTAAGCCGCGTTGGTTATGACAACACCATCGGATTCTTAAAGGGTGGAATAGAAGCTTGGGTAAACGCTGGAAAAGATGTAGAAACACTTGAATCGGTTTCAGCGCAAGCGTTTGTAGAAGATTTAGACAAGACTTCTTATGAAGTGCTAGATGTACGCAAGCCTGGTGAATACGAAGGTGGACACGTAGATGAGGCAACAAATCTTCCACTTGATTTCATCAATGAAGAAATGAATAAAGTAGATAAAAATAAAACCTACTATGTGCATTGTGCAGGTGGATACAGATCGCTTATTTATATCAGCATCTTGAAGGCAAGAGGATATAATAATTTGATCAATGTAGAAGGAGGATGGGGAGCAATCAAAGGATTACTTGTCAATCATTGATAAGATAATTTCTTTAGATATTAAATAAAAAAGCCGGTAGATGACTACCGGCTTTTTCTTTATGCCATTGGAACTTCCATGAGAAGTATCCGAGTATCCGAGTCAGCTTTGATATCGAGCGAGTCTACTGACCATACACCGATTGCATCGCGCTCTTCGAGCGCTTGACCACCGATAGTTGCTTTTCCTTTCAGGATAAAAGCATACACTCCGTTGGTAGCAGGTTTTCTCAATTTATGCTGTAAAGAAAATCCATTATTGAGTTCTCCTAAATCAAACCAAGCGTCTTGATGAATCCATACGCCATCATCATCAGCACTTGGAGAAAGGATCTGCTGGAACTCATTCACCTTGCCTTCCTTCAATTTGATTTGATCATATCGAGGAGTGACGCCTTTTTTATTTGGATAGACCCAAATCTGCAAGAACTTGGTTTCTTTGTTCGATTCTCCATTCATTTCACTGTGGAAAATACCAGTACCAGCGCTCATCACTTGAACATCGCCTGCTTGAATCACTTGCTCATTTCCCATGCTGTCTTTGTGCACTAGCTTTCCCTCTAATGGAATAGAGATGATTTCCATGTTGTCGTGGGGGTGTTTGCTAAAGCCTGTTCCTCCGGCAATGATATCATCATTGAGAACACGCAGTACACCGAAATTCATTCTTTCAGGATTGTAATAGTTCGCGAATGAGAACGAATGGCGTGAATTCAACCATCCGTGGTTGGCTACGCCTCTTGAGTTTGCTTTATGTATAATCATGTTTGTACTAATTTTTGATGACTCCACAGGTATGTGGTTGAAGCCAACTTTTTCTTTTGGATTTGATGATTCTTCTTCCGTTAGTCCTTTTGCCGCAACGGCAGTCACAGCTAGTGCACCAGTGCTGAGAAGTCCTTTTTTCAAAAAATCTTTTCTGTCCATGACGATTAGTTTATTTATTAGCCCAAAATTACACCCACCAATTTAGTCATTCCATTGATCTACATCAACACTATTATCTTCTTCTTAATTGCACTGATTTACAGTGCGGCTGGTTTTGGAGGAGGCAGCCTCTATCTGGCGGTGTTGTCTGAAAGTGGATGGCCTCCTGAAAAACTTGTTTTCATAGCACTTTCATGCAATTTCTTGGTGACACTAATTGGTACTATTCGTTTTTACTTAAACAAAGTCATTCCATACAAACGACTCGGAGCGGTGCTATTATTAAGTGTTCCATTCTCATACTGGTCGAGCACTTGGAAGGTAACTGACCAATACTTTTTCATAACACTTGCTTCTGCGTTAATGTTGGCAGCTATTGCCATGATAGTTCAAGCATCGATGAAAAAGAATGATGAAGAAATCAAGAATCCTATTTGGATCTATGCCTTCGTCCCGTTTATGGGATTGCTAGCAGGAATGACAGGAATAGGTGGTGGAATCTACCTATCACCATTATTAAACCTAAGCAAGTGGGGAAAGCCCCGAGAAATCGCTGCGGTTGCATGTGTATTCATCCTCATCAATTCACTTGCAGGGCTCATAGCACGTTGGACTCATTTTTCCGAAAGTCCAAATTCTGCAGAAATTACTTTTCTGCCTTTTGCGGTGGTGATTGGTGGTTATATTGGATCAAAGCTCAGTGCAAAAATTTTAAGTCAGCAATGGATTCGTTGGATTACAATAGTAATTCTCATCTTTGCATCCATTCGAATATTCATTCGGTTTTTATGAAAATTAAGATTAAAGCTTTTGGTATAGCCGCTGAGAAATGTGGAAGAAAAGAGTGGGAGCAGAGCTTTCCAGATCAGCTGCTTTTGAGTGAACTCAGATCAATCCTCAGTTCAGATTTTCCAGCTTTGAGTCAAATAATCAACCATTCATTAGCTTTGAATCAAGCGTACATTCATGAAGATATTGTTTTGAAGGATGGAGATGAAATAGCCATTATTCCACCAGTGAGCGGAGGTTAAAATGAGCAAGCACATTCAGCTTTTACATACAGTATTATCCTCATCGAATGCAGACCAGTGGCTGCGTTCGAAAGATGATGGTGCAGTAGTATTGTTTGTTGGAAACATCAGATCACACAATCGTGGAAATGAAGTAGTACAGATCGACTTTGAATCTTATGATGAAATGGCTCTAAAGGAGCTTCACAAAATTGCCGACGACTTGATTGAGGAATATGCATTATCTCGCGTTTGGATTGAACATCGATTGGGTTCTGTTTTACCTTCTGAAACAGCCATTATTGCGGGAGTTTCTTCACCACACCGCGAAAAAGCATTTCAAGCTTTAGAACAATTGATGCATCGATTGAAACAAACGGTGCCTATTTGGAAAAAAGAAATTTACACCAACGGACATCATTGGGTAAACTCTACACCATAATTAGAACGGGAATCCAATACCTAAGTTAAATGCGCGATTGACGCGGAAAGTAGGAGGATTGTCGCTGTCAGAAATATTAGCAAGAAACTGATTGTATTCTGTTTTCGGCTCCCAGAACCATCGCTCACCTTCAATTTTAATTGGATCTTTGATTTGGAATCCAAGGTCAAATCTCACGAGGAAATATTCAAAGTCTAATCGAATCCCCATACCACTTCCGATGGCCAATTCATCTAGGAATTTATCGGATTTGAATTCTGCACCAGGACGAGTAGGATCTTCATTCAATAACCAAATATTTCCTGCATCTACGAAGAACGCCGCTTGAAACATTTGAGTGAGTTTGAAACGGTATTCAAAATTCATTTCAATTTTCACATCACCAATATTATTGAAAGTCTTGATATCCGTGGTATCGCGGTATGAACCTGGTCCAAGTGTTCTAGCTTGCCATGCACGAATACCATTCGCACCACCGGCAAAAAAACTTTCTTCGAAAGGAAGTACCGTTAAATTTTTTCCAGCGATTCCAAGTCCACCGCTCGCTCTAAACACAAAGCCATTTCTCTCATTTAAATTAAAATAATATCGAGAATCTCCATCCACCTTCACATAGTCTGCATATTGAATACCGCCAAAATAATAGCTTCCATTTTCATCTTGCTTCACATCTAAAATATTCGCAATGGCAGGCGGAATAACCTTTCCAGCAACCTCGACTCCATACTTATGATAAAAATAATGACGCTGATATTTTGCCTTTTGGGTGTTCTGAATAAAGTCTACTCCAAAAGAATGCACCAAGTGATTCTGATAAGAATTGGCAAGGAAGCTATCGTTCAGTCGATTAATAAAGGCATCAAACTCCGGAGATTTTTTGATGTCAATGATGCTAAGATCCCAATGCACCACGAACTTGGTACCCTTGTCTTTATTTTCCGTAAAGCCCCACAGTGTTCTAAGCTGTGTAAGCGTGCGCTCGTAGTCAGGACGACGTTGATAGTTTAATGCCAGTGAGAAGTTCGTATATGGCTCACTGTTCTTTTTCATTTTTAGAAAAGGAGTTCCTACAATTCTTGGAATGCGCAACGATAATTCAGGTCCGAATTCGAACGTGTTCAATTGAAGTGATCGGCGTACATCTTCTGTTCCATCTTCGTTCTGACTCGTTTCGTTGATCGCTCGCGTCGCTTCAAAACCTGTTACAATTTTAAACTCAAGACTTTCTGCCCCTCGAAATACATTCTTGTGTTTGTAAACTAGGTTGCCATAAACACCAGTATTTCCGGAGCGGTTGGTCAATCGCGGGTCTACACTAAAGATCTGCTTTTTTGCGGGATTTAATCGAATGAATGCATCAAGAATATACACTCCATTCGAATCTGCTGAAGGTCTTGGTATCAACTGAATATTCACAGCTTTATTTGTTCCGAGCTGGGTATATCGCTTGTAAGTGAGATCTACACGATCCTTTTGATACATTTCATTGGTATTGAAAAGAGTGGTGTAGGAGATGAGACTTTCTTTTATTGCGGGCTCTCCGTTGCTAATGATGGTGAGTCCATTATAACGCAGTGTATCCTGGAATGCCTCATCCGGATTCAGCGGATCGCTTTCAGTATAGACATAAATATTTCCAATGAAGTATTTCTTATGCGGAACATCTACCAACGTATCTCTTTGATTCACCGCAGGAAGCTTCGGTGTTCGAAGACGAAGAATGACGTCAGCTTTCTTTCCACCAACTGCACTATCCACGTCAAAGGTGATGTAGTCTTTTGTAAACTCATAGTAGCCACGATTGTTGAAGAAGTTGGCTATTCGCTCGCGCTCACCATCCATTACATCTTCGTCAAAAAGCATATTGGGCTTTAGCGTAGACTCAGCAATGATTTCTTCTGTACGCTTGGCCATCGCTGCGTCTTCTATCTTGAAAGAGATATTCCGAAGTCGGTAGGGCTCGTTGGGATAAACGTGATAGGTTACTTTGGTTTTTTCACCTTTTCTCCAAAATATTAATCCCTTTTTTTTATAAATAACTTCAGGTATTACCTGGTTGTTGAAGAACCCTCTTTTCTTGAGATAAACACTCATTTGCTGAGCACTGCCTTTCATCTTAGCGCTATCGAGCTCTGCAGGCGGTTCGCCAACAGTATAGGCCATCCACATCCAAGGACTCTGACATGTTTTTGGCTTTTTCCCTTTAGCAGCTCTTCTTTTATTCTTCTTCACACATCTAAGAGCAGCGCGCTTTTCACTTCTTTCTAGCGCCCCTTTTGGAACCAGAGTGTAAATACCTAAGTTAAATCGGGCTAGAAAAATCCTACGATTTGGTTTGAATTTCGTCAGTGATAGAAGCTCTGAATTCTCTACTCTGTACGCTTCTGGCTCTTCGTGGACTTTTATTCTGTGTTTTTTGAAATAGACTTCATCTTCTCTAATTCTGTGAAAAATGGTGCAAGAGCTGAGTCCTGCGGCCATTATCAGAATTAGAGAAATAAGTCTTATCAATTTCATCCTAAAGAATCGTGTTATCTTGCGACCGCAATTTCCGTCAAAAATGCTGCCGATAAAAAAAGATATTAAGTTGGTTAGATCTCTTCAACAAAAAAAGTTTAGAAGAGAGCATCAACTATTTCTTGTCGAAGGTAAGAAAATGGTAGAGGAGGCCTTGGCTTCAAATTGGGAAATACACAGTTGGTATTCCACAGACCCATCTGCATTAGAAAAACATGAGGGTGGTTTTCAAGTGACAGGAAAGGAAATGGAGATGATGTCAGCCTTAAATTCACCGTCGACACATCTTGCTGTTCTACGTAGTTTCAACAAACCGCTAACCCTTCCAAATGAAGGCATGGTGCTTTTATTAGATGGCATTTCAGATCCTGGAAACCTCGGCACCATCTTGCGTACCGCAGAATGGTTTGGTATATCAAAAATCTATTGTTCTGAAGATACGGTGGAACTATTTAATCCCAAAGTAGTACAGTCTACAATGGGCAGCATCTTTCGTGTTTCATTATTCTACACAGATTTAGCCACGATCATTGAAGAAGTCAAAGCCAACCAAGGCAATGTATATGGCGCGGATCTCGAAGGTGAAAATGCCTTTGAATGTAGGTTTAGCAACCTAAGTGCGCTAGTCATAGGCAGTGAAAGCCATGGTATACGACCAGAAATTGAATCCTTGTTAAGTCAGAAAATATTTATTCCTGGCGCAGGAAAAGCAGAATCATTAAATGCTGGAATCGCAGCTGGAATTCTGATGGGCCAATGGTTTTCTACTACAAAGGTTTCTTGAGATAAGCCCCCAGCGGAAGTAGAATTGGGTTAAAAACAAATTTTTGAGCAAGTGCGAATTCTCCATCTTCCGTTTTCGCCCAATAGAAATTTCCATCCCAAGGCGATTCGTTGCCTTGTTCATCAAATTGGCGCTTAGCCGCTCTCTTGTTGTATAGATTTAATTCTTTCACCTTACCAGTATTCTCCTTCACGCGAAGCGTGTAAGCAGGAACAACTTTATTGATGCTGTCCATTGCCTCTCTGCGAAGAAGTGTATTGTACGAATCGAAGTGAACCTTCTTGAATAAGAGAAGCAAATCTTTCACAGCGATGCTATCATAGTCAGGAATAGGAGTACTGAACGCTTGAACACCCGGTTGATAGCCCGCCCAAAGTGAAATATTATTTCCGCCCTTGTACTGAACTCCCAATGAGTTCTGCGGATTATAATTGTCAATTACCTGAATTTCTGAAAACTCCAGATTCGGATAGGCAAAGTATCCTGTGTAGCGCCATTCCATTTCATCAGTAAAGAATCGAGGAGTCAAGAAACCCGTGAACCCTTCCATGTGTGTGATGTAAGGATCTTCGGCACGACCAATTCCAGGAATTTCTAAAAGCATAACAGTTCCCATGTGGTCAGGGGTGGAGGTACCTACATAATAGATCTTCGCAGGCTCGTCGCCTCCGGTGTAAATCTCTACTTTTTTGCCCGCTGAAGCCAAAACACGCATCATATTGTCACGACTAGTAGCTGATACTGCACCGCGAACACGAATACGATTGATAGTCTCTAGTAGCGTGTTCACAGCGTCACGGCGTGCTTTATACTTTCCATTCAATGTCCATAGACCATTGTTTGGGGTGCGTTCGATCGTAACAGACTTCCCGTTATTATCGGTGAGAAATATCTTATTGATACTTGCAGTGTCCTGAATAGCAAACTCTGTCAAAGGCTGCCCTGAGAGCGTCGACCCTGTTTGTTTTTTATAAATATAAATGGCTGCTGCCCCAAGTACTACGAATGCAATTAATAAGATAATATTTCTCTTCATCCTCTCACAATTTCAATTTATACTTCTTCACCAACCGAATGAACGTTCATTCGGTTTTATTTTTTAGTCCATTTCTTTTTACGAACATAAACTTGAATTCCTCCAATAATTAGCAGCACGAAAATTGGAAGGGCAGCATTCTCAACTTGAATTCTGGTACGGTTTGCTGCAACCACGCTCTCATCAAGTTTTCTAAGTTTAATCGTTCTAGATCGAACGCTGATTAAAGCTTTATCATCGAGTAAGTAATTCATTGCATTTAGCAAGAATTCTTTGTTATCGTAGATAACTCGCTTGGCGTAACGATCATAACCCAATGCTTGGGGCACAGGTCCCTGAGGGGTTTCCATCACTGCATTGCGCACTACGTCGCCGTCTGCAATGACCATCATCGCTGTAGGCACGCTGCTTTCCTTGTAGGCAATTACTGGATCTTGTCTAATTGCTAAAGGCAGTTGATCTTTAAAGGCTGAATTAAATTGCCCCTCCATCATCAATGCCATGATTTGATTCGGCTGAGCACCTTGTTTGAAATAATCCATTCCAAGCTCTACAACACTTGTGTTAATTCTAACAGGCGTTTTAAGAGCTTTTGATAGTTCGGAACTTCGAAGGATTGGAATCTTCTTTACCAAAGGAGAAGAATTAACAGTATCAATGCTACTCGCAAATTCATACTTAATTGGATCTAGATTCGCTACAATAGGGTGGGCATTTGCTGGAGGAAATAGAAGAGGAGAATAGTACCAAGAGAACATTTGAATATTTCTCTGATTCCCCATAGGTCCTGCATCAAATGCTATCGGAGCTGCTTGAAAATCGATCACAATATTTCTATTGATACGAGCGCCATATTCGAACAGCATTTCATAAAGTCCCATTTCATTGCTGACACCCATTGTTTGTTGCTGCGCTCTAAGACTATCGAGATCTGTCAATACGGGATCCACCATCCAAAGCACCTTTCCACCATTCATGATGTATTGGTCAATGATCACACGGTCCTTATCTGAGAAAGCACTATCAGGTTTCGCAATGATGATCGCGTCATAAAGGTTTTTACGCTGAGGCAGACTTTCTACTTTATCGCTAAGAGCATTGATTCTCTCATCAATGGTCACAATATCAATCGCATAGTTTTGCTCCAAACCATTGAGATAATCCGCCATTTCGATTGGCAACAATTCTCCATGACCTTGAATGATTGCGACTGCAGGCTTATCTTTTCTCAACGCTTTGCGCAAATTCGAAGCGAGTTCAAACTCAAGGCTATTCACCGAAGAGTTGATCATCTCATCGCTAGGCTCAGGCATATCACTTTTGAAGAACTGAACAGGAAACTCTTTTCCTCTGTATTCGATAATCGCTCCCGGCCAAATTAACTTCGACTGTTGTGCGCCGTTCTCTTCATAGGACAAACGAGTAAATCGCAATCCTTTTTCGTAGAGTGCATTTTCAGTTTCTTCAATAGTCTTTTTATTTCCACTTGCATATGGATCAATGAATTCATATTCGATTTGACTATTACTATAGTCTCTGAATTCATCCAATCTTTCTTTGATGTTTTGTTCAAGTCTTTTGAAGCCTGCAGGGAATTCGCCTGTCAAATAACAACGCACAAAAACCTTGTCCTCTAGGGAGCCAAGCATTTCTTTGGTCGGTTCTGTGAGTGTATGGCGTTTTTCCTCGGTGAGATCGAGTTTGAAAAAAACGAAAGTGAGAATAAATGCTAGGAAAAAAAGAATTCCTATGGAAAGGAATAGATTAAATAAGTCTGTTCTTCTTGCTTTCATGGTCATGCACAAAGGTGCATCTAAAAAGCCCATGATTAATGGCCATCATTGCCAAATTTTTTCAATAATATATAGTCAATAGCTTTTGGTCCCATGTTAAAGAGTAGGTCTAGACTTGACAGATTATCCTGGAAGGAAAATCGATCTGCAAAAACTTGAGGATATTCTTTTGTGAAAAATGGACCAGACGAAGGCTCAAATTGCAAGCGGAAATCATTTTCAGCGAAGGGAATTTGTTCATCAACTATTTGAATATCCCTTGATCCAAGAAGCAGCTTTCGATGTATCTCTATGCTTGATAAATTAAAGTCTATCAAGTATTTATCTTTTTTTAAATAAAGTCTTTCTACAAGTGGATAGAAGTGATCAAAAAAGGCAGATTTACCATAAGCACTGCGCAATGTGCCCAAATGAGTGTTCATCCAAGAACCATGAGCTATTTCGATTTCTTTGATAGAAGTCTTAATTCCTTTTTGTCCGATTACTGGAATCGTTAAACTGACTTTCCCGTTGACACCCAGAATATCATATCGATTGCGATAAGTTTGTTTCGGATAATTTTCAAACTTATCGAGATAGATCGACTCGTTGCGCAAAGCAAGAGACCACCAATAAATCGATGGAAATGGACAAATTGGTAAAACCTCCATTGCTTAATCCACAAACTTGAACATACGCTCCCAACGCGTTCTGTTGTTTCTACGATAGTTTGGATCTTCTTTCGAGAACCAAGTAAATACCGCTTTTCCAACCACATGACTTTCAGGAACGAAGCCCCATACGCGAGAATCTGCAGAATGATGACGATTGTCTCCCATCATCCAATAGTAATTGGATTTGAAAGTGTATGATTTCGCCTCTGCTCCGTTGATGAAGATTTTGTCACCTTTTATCTCAAGTTGATTCTCTTCATAAACCTCAATAACTCGGCGATAAACAGGAAGATTACCTAAATTCAAATCAATGGTTTCACCCTTAGCAGGAATGTGTATAGGACCAAAATTATCTGCTGTCCAATGCAAGTACGGCTCTTGATTCACATTAGGGAAATAGCGCGCCATATTGTTTTCCTCTAAAGGAAACTGCTGAACATAAATTGAATCAACAAAAGAAAGTTTCTTCACTTGATCGGCAACTTCTCTGGTCATCGTCAGCACAAAACCATTTTGTGAACGTTGACTGATTTCCTGATAGTTGAGTTCGTGTTCTTCGATAATTTTAATAAGCGCTTTTTCCAATTGCTGTTGAGAATATGTACTTGTAATGTCAACATTGTAAGTAAACTGCAACCCTTGAGGATTTTCAATTGCAGCTCCATTAATCATTACTTGTTGATCCTTTATTTCGAGGTTGTCTCCGGGCAATCCAATGCAACGCTTGATGTAGTTTTCTTTCTTGTCAATAGGACGATGTCTTAAACCTTGAAACTTTACTCCTCCAGCTACCAATTGACCGTCCTGAGCGCAAGACAGGCAGAAACCTTCTTCAAAATTGTTTCTTGCTTGAGCAAAATATTTCGATGAGTTCGCTGCAAATGCCTTGTATGCTGCGAGTCCTGTAGTGTCTGTTAAATAACTGGTTCGATTTTCTTTTCTAAAAAGAAAGTAAGCTTCTTCACGAAGGATTCCATAATAGTCGTGACCGGCATAGTAAGGATGCACCAATACGGTATCTCCATTTGGGAAATTGAATACCACTGGATCAAATCTTTCTACGTCTCCAAAGCCTGGTAGACGATAGTTTGGAAGTGAAAACCACTCCACATAACTATTGGCCATGGTGCCAGGAATAGCATTGTGGACAAACGGTATAGAAACAGGTGTTTGAGGCAATTTAGCTCCGTAGCTCATTTTACTAACGAATAAATAATCTCCCACCAACATGCTTCTTTCCATGGATGGAGTCGGGATCGTAAATGCTTCTAAGAAAAACGTACGGATAACGCTAGCAGCAACGATAGCAAAAACAATAGCTTCACTCCATTCACGAGCAAAAGATTTTTTCTTTCCTGTCCAATCGCGAGGACCAACGAATGCTTGATCTTTTTCTTTGAATGCTAAGTTTAAAATAGAATACCACGGAAGAATCGCAAAGAGCCATTGATCTTGTGTTTTTCTTTTATTGAATGCAATCCCCAATTCGACATTGATGATCATAAGCATGATCAAATTCACTCCTGGAATTATTAAAAGGAAAAACCACCACCAAGGGCGCTTTAATATTTTTAAAAAAGGAAAAAATTGAACCAGTGGAAAATAGGCGAGGATAGAGGTATGACCTGCTCTCTTCAATAATTTGGGAAGCGCTACGCAATAAATGATAATGAGCAGTGCTAAAAATATTTCTGGAATTCTCATACAGTTTAAAATTTAAGAAAGTCTTTCATGGTGTAAACGCCTTTCTTGTTTTGTAGCCATTCAGCGGCTTTCACAGCCCCAAGAGCAAAGCCTTTACGGCTTTTAGCTTCATGTTTTATTTCAATAAAGTCTACTTCTGAATCGTACTTAATAGTGTGGGTGCCGGGAACTTCTGGCTCACGCAATACATCAATATGTAATTCGTCACTTGAAGGTTCATCAAGAGTCCATTGCTTTTTTCTATCTAGATTTTGCAATATCCCCTCGGCAATGGTTATTGCTGTACCACTAGGTTTATCAAGCTTTTGCAAATGATGAATCTCTTCTATGCTTGGTTCGTATTCTTGAACATCGTTCATGATGCTGGCCAATCTTTCATTGATGTGAAACAAGATATTGACACCAATGGAAAAATTTGTAGCGTAAAGAAGTGTCCCGTTTTTAGCTTCAGCTTCCGACTTAATTTCATTCAATCTGTTGTACCAACCGGTTGTCCCAACGACAACAGGTACACCGAGATCAAAGCAAGCTAGGATATTATTTGCTGCAGCGTCAGGCTGTGAAAACTCTATCGCAACATCGGCAGCTTTAATCTGATTCGAAGAACTAGTGATCGCCTGATTAGAAGTAAACACTATTTCATGTCCACGAGAAAGGGCGATTTGTTCAATCTCCTTTCCCATTTTACCATATCCAATGAGTGCAATCTTCACGCTCTTTTCTTTTTTGATAAAATTAAAAGGTCAAAGCTAATCCAAATCCGGGCTTTATACTCCCGGCCGGCATTAAGGATGGATGGATAGATAAATGAATGTCTGGTGAAATGTCATAGTAGAAAAGATGAGCATCCACATTTGCATCGATTATTTGGAGTACATAAACTCCAACAAGTGCCATGTAACTGACATCAAGCCAGCGTCTATATTGCTCTTGCCATTCATTAAAGAACGGTGCATTTCCTTCAATTTTTGGTATTGTTAACGGATCGCTGTCCACACTGGAAATGTAGGCCTCACGATAAATGCGATAATTCTTAGTGTTGTCTTGGATAAAATAAACACAAGTTCCAATACCGCCATAAACGATAATCGTCTTCCACCATTTTTTATTGTAAATCTGTCCTGCACCAGGAAGGATTGCTGAATAAACGGTGGCTTTCATTGGAGAGTGGGGCTCCATGTTCCATTTTTTCGAAAAACTAGAAGGTACGTTTTTCAAAGTATCGGCTGGAGGAGTTCCAATTAAGGTATCGCTTTGGGCGAATGTAGAAATACTCATAAAAATGAAGAGCAGAGCTATTAGAGCTCTGCTGTATTCATTTTTTATCTTGTAAAAAAAAGTACTCATTATAGATCCAACATGTCAACGAGACGTTGTAGGTCATCGTCCGTGGCAAAAGGTATTTCAATTTTACCTAAACCATGTTCATTTCGCTGAAGTTTGGCTTTTTTTCCGAATTTCAATCGCAAGTCAGCTTGCATTTTTTGAAACTCGATTGGAAGAATTGCTTTTTCTGTTTTGAAAAGCTTTGGGGTATCATCTTCCTTCACCATTTCCTCAACACGACGAACGCTCAAATCTTTTTCAAGAATTTGCTTGTAAATTTTTAGTTGACGAGATTCTGGCTCAGCGTTGATAAGTGCACGCGCATGTCCCATCGAGATTTTTTTCTCAATGATTCCAATTTGAATCTCTGGAGGAAGTTTAAGCAAGCGTACGTAATTGGTAACAGTTGTTCTGTCTTTACCCACGCGTTCTGCAAGCTTTTCAGTGGTAAGATCACACTCTTCCATAAGACGCTTGTAAGAAATAGCCACCTCAATGGAGTTGAGGTTTTCACGCTGAATGTTTTCTACCAAAGCCATTTCGAGCATGCTTTGGTCATTAGCTGTTCTTACATACACAGGCACTTCGTCAAGACCAGCCATTTGTGCTGCTCTAAAACGACGTTCCCCACTGATGATTTGATATTTCTGTGCAGAAAGTTTTCTTACTGTAATAGGCTGGATTAGCCCGAGTTCTCTGATACTTTGAGCCAACTCCTCCATCGCGTCACGATCAAATTCTTGACGTGGTTGGAATGGATTTGCTTCAATTTGTGCAATCTTCATCAACGAGATAGGACCAGCAACATTGCCGATGGTAGTATCTCTTTGTACACGCTCAACTACAGCCTGAGCAGTGTTATTTCCTTGATTATTGTTGCTATTGTTTTCTTTTGCGGCGATGGGAGCATTTTCCAATAATGCACTTAATCCTCTACCTAATGCTTGTTTCTTAGCCATTGTCTACGTTGATGTATTTGTCTTCGCCTTTCATTTTTGTTAAATCATTTTTCTGTAGAATTTCTCTAGCGAGATTGAGATAATTCACAGAACCCTTGCTGCTAGCGTCGTGCATAATAATCGTTTGCCCGAAGCTAGGAGCTTCACCTAAGGTTGTGTTTCTGTTGATAATGGTATCGAACACCATTTCTTGGAAGTGCATTCTTACTTCATCTACAACCTGGTTGCTGAGGCGAAGACGCGTATCGTACATGGTCAACAAAATACCCTCGATTGTTAGATCTGGATTTAATTTTTGCTGAACAATTTTAATTGTATTCAATAATTTACCCAAACCTTCTAATGCGAAGTATTCACATTGTACTGGAACGATAGTAGAGTCAGCAGCAGTAAGTGCGTTAACTGTTACTAGTCCGAGTGATGGAGAACAATCGATGATAATAAAATCATATTCTTCTTTCAATGGAGTCAAGGCTCCACGCATCATGTATTCGCGGTTTGGCATATTGATCAATTCGATCTCAGCACCGACAAGGTCGATGTGAGCTGGAATAAGATCAAGATTTGGGTTTTCCGTAGAAATGATGATATCCTTTGGGTTGATATCATTAACGAGACATTCGTAAATGCTCGTCTTAACGGTCTTGGGATCGATACCCACGCCGCTCGTTGCGTTTGCCTGTGGATCAGCGTCCACTAATAGAGTCTTGTACTCCAACACACCCAAACATGCAGCTAAACTGATAGCTGAAGTTGTTTTTCCAACGCCGCCCTTTTGATTGGCTACAGCAATGATTTTACCCATCTAAATCCTTAATTATTTGTTGTTTAACATGACTCTAATTCGTGAAACATAGAACAGACCACATGTTGACTGCGAAAATACCGTGAAACATTAGAATGAACATTTTTTTCATCTTCAAAGTTTTACACACGAATCCTGTTGAAAGTCCGTTGATAATTATATTTTTTAGCTGATTATGAGCTATTTAAAACTAAATCATCATGGTAATCCTTCAACAACTAGCTTTGTACCCGCAATTAATATATGGAAATCATCACTGTCATTTCTGGAACCAATAGATTGGATAGTCTTACAATCAAGGCTGCTAAAACTATTGCCGATCTATTTACCCAAAAAGAAGTAGAGGTTCGCTTTCTGAGCCTTGAACAACTTCCTACTGATTTTATTTTCACGGATCTTGGAAGCAAATCCACTGGTGGGTTTACAGACATTATCAACCAGTACTTTATCCCTTCAAACAAATTTATCTTCGTTGTTCCCGAGTACAATGGTAGCTATCCAGGCATCGTGAAGGCGATGATTGATTGCATCCCTCCAAGAGTATTTAGCAATAAAAAAGCTGGAATTGTAGGAGTAAGTAGTGGACATGCTGGAAACTTAAGAGGGCAGGAGCACCTCACCGGAGTTTTGCACTATCTCAAGGTACATGTACATTACAACAAGCCAAAACTGAGCAACGTGGATCGACTATTCAATGAAAGTGGTGAATTGAGCGACGACTTTACAATGGCAAGAATGAATGAGTTCGTAGATCAAATGATCGCTTACTAGTTATTCGCAAGGCGAACCTGAAGAGCCTAAAAGGAAGTCAAAACAACCTTTCCAATCGCCCGTGTTCTGACTTCTAATATCTGCACCAACTCCATTGTTAACACCCAAAACAGTTGAGCTATTGCTTGATAATTGGAAGTTGAAGTTGATTGCGTCACAGAATGGAGGTGCAATGCCATTTACACAATTTGTAAATCGATTGTCTGAATCTACATTGAGGTCGGAATCAATCAAGCATGAGTTAAATGTGACCTGTTGTTCTCCAGCACTATTCAAATCAAGTACAAATTCATTGAAATCATTTAGCAGGGCATTATTTCCATACATAATGCAGTTGGTGAAACTGCTATTAATCAAAGGTCGGACTTGGACATTTTCATTGACATCTTCATAATAATTGTTCAGTAAAAATGCGGGCCCAGTTCTGGTTCCGAAGTTCCAGTAATTACCGAATGTACAGTTGTCAAATTTATACTTCCCGCCAATGCTGAAGTAGCCACAAGCCTCGCCACAATTCGCTACAAGAAGATTTACGCCCTGAACTGATCCTCCTTGTGTCCAGAGCCCAATACCCGACATATTTACGATCTTGGTATTTCGAATAGTAGTCGAATATTGCCCTGAAGAGTAAGCGACACCCGTTGTGTCTACTTGAATCCCCATGGTTCCATTTTTCATGATTGCATAGTCAATATCAGAGTCTGGACTTTGATAGATCCAGATGCCACCACGAGAAATCGATGCTACTGTTGGAGCACCTCCAGACTCTACAATGAAGTCGAGTTGAATTCCCCATTGGCCCGGTTGGTCAGCATAAAATGACTCTAATCGATCACCTTGAAAGACAACTTCATTCCCAATGATTCCGTTGATTTTGATATTTGATTTGTAAACATAAAGTCCTGACTTGGCGTGACAGTACACCTGCGTTCCAGCATTGATGGTAAGAACGCAAGCAGAATCTACTGCAACAATACCGTACAAAACGTGCGGTTTATCAGAATTCCAAACTTCATTGCAAGGAAGAACAAAGAGTTCACCGAGTCCGCCATGGAAGTAAGCGTCTTGTCCCCAAGAATTCAGGGTAACAGTTTGGTCATTTCCATTCACTTTAAAATCAATGAAATCTTCGACGATGAAGGGCGTATTAATATTTCCTGGGTCAATGGTTACTTCAACAAAGATGAAGAGGCTGTCATTTCCTTTTATTTCAATGTCTTGAAAATCAGTACCATCAAAACCATCCACATTGATACGGTACTGTGAGTTTGAACCACCTCGAAGGTTGATGCGGTCAATCTTAATCGCATCATTATTTCTATTGTAAACCTTCAGATATTGAGTAGTGCTACCAATAGTTGTGAATACGGTATCAAAAAGGACCGTGTCATTACTAAAAGCAAGCTTTGCGTTTGAGTCCGTCGTGAAACGCTCTTTTCTGCAACCAAAAAGAACTAAGGAGCTTGCAATCAATAATAAACTTGAAAAAATAAAATACCTAGGGTCGATTTTTTTCATACCGCAAATTAAAGGCGAGGGAACGCGAATTTGTATGAAAATATTTCAGATATACATCTTCCTGAGAAAGATTAGGTTAAATACCGTAATTCGTGCAACCATTAATAATTGAAGTTTGTCCAATGAAGGCGCAAAGAATAATAGGACGATTTTCCTGAGCTATCTTTGCCCTCCGGCCAAAAGTCTTTATGAGAAATTTTATACCAACATTCATCTTGATGTTGGCGCTGATAACTGCGCCATTGTTGAGCTATGCTCAACCTTGCTCAGCTAACGCAGGTCAAAACCAAACCATTTGTCTTGGACAATCAGTTACTCTAGGAGGAAATCCGACGGCTGTGAATGGAAATCCGGGAGTAAGCTATGATTGGGATAATGGGGCCGCAGACGTAGCCAATCCTGTCGTCAGCCCAACACAAACTACAACATATGAAGTGGAATTGCAAGGTGGCGGAAATTGTGATGGAGAGGATGATCAGATTACAATCACCGTAATTAACCCACCAAACGCCAATTTCACTGTATCTCCTCAAAACCAATGTGCTACCACACCTGTGACCTTCACAAACACTACAACTGGCTGCACAAACTGTACTTATTCTTGGAATTTCGGTGACCCTGCAAGTGGAAGTAATAACACATCCACCGCCACCAATCCAACGCACGTATTTCAAGCATTTGGCAATGGTTCACAAACATTTGCTGTCACGCTAACTGTTACAGGCCCCGGCCCTAATTTTTGTCAAGACACTCAGACAACCAACGTAACCGTTAATCAAGTTCCTGACCCGCAATTGATAGATCCCATCACTGATTTCGCGCAATGCAGTGGAGACGCTGTATTTAATGTTACTGTTTTTGATGGATCAACTCCTTCTACAGCGGCCAGTTATTCAATTAACTGGGGAGATGGTACTCCAAACTGGACTGGCACAACAAGCCCACAGGGCGTTGCACACAGTTACACTACTGTGGATGTATTTGATTTAGTTTACACCATGACAGGTACAAATGGTTGTTCAAATTCTGAAACCATTTTCGTATCTAACATTACAAACCCTGCAGTAGGAGCGGGTATTGATGGTGGAACGCAGGGTTGTGGACCTTTTCAGGCGTGCTTCAATATTCTGAATTTCCAAAACAATCACGAGTCAACAACATATACTGTAGATTACGGTGATGGTAGTCCGACTGTCAGTCTGAATCACCCGCCTCCCGCACAAATATGCCATACATATACAGGGTCATCTTGTGCCTCTGGAGGTGCGTATACCTTTACTATTACTGCTACCAATAACTGCGACAACTCAGTTGCTACGATCACTCCTGTGAGAGTATATACAGCACCTCAAGCGAGCTTCGTAGCAACTCCTGTTCCTGCTTGTGTAAATTCCGCTGTGTCGTTCGTCAACAATTCTATTTTGGGATACAACAACAGCTGTAGCCAAACAGCCCTTTTCACTTGGAGTTGGGGGGATGGTTCACCGAACACAGTGGCAGCAAACAACGCTACACAGTCTCACACTTACACAGCAGCAGGCAATTATACTGTAACTCTGTCTGCTCAGAATTCCTGTGGAACGACGACTTATTCTCAAGTGATCTGCGTTGAAACGCCACCAACACCAATATTCAGCGTAAATACCAATACTGGGTGTTTACCATTAACTGTGAATACTACCAACACTTCGAACAATGGTATTCCTTGCAATGTCAATTATACTTGGCTAGTTGATTATGTTGATTTGCCATGTGATCCCGACAATGGCTCGTATTCATTCGGTGGTGGAACAAGCGCATCAAGTTTGTCCCCTCAATTTATTTTAAACTCCGTTGGTACCTACACACTTCGTTTGCGTATGACCAATGCCTGTGGAGTTTTCGAAGACACAGAAGTAGTAACAGTTAATACAGTTCCTGTGGTAGTGGTAAACCCCATCACCACCATTTGCTCTGGAAATTCAGTAAATCCATCGGCTTTGGTAGATAACTGTAATCTCCCAATAACGAGCTATGCTTGGTCTTTCCCAAGTGGCACACCAACCAGTGCAAACACATTGAGCCCCGGTGCCGTCTCATACGCTACCCCTGGAAACTACACTGCGACCTTGACCGCAACAAATGCCTGTGGTCCATCTTCCGCAAGTGCTCCAATTACGGTATTGACGCCTCCGGTAGTAAATATTGTCTCAAACACCTCCGATAATCACGTTTGTATCAACTCAAACATTACACTTTCCGCAAGTGGAGCCGCAAGTTATACATGGTCTCCCGGGGGACAATCGGGTTCAAGTATCACTGTTAGTCCAACAACTACGACAACCTACACAGTGACTGGTAACTCAGGAACGTGTTCCGATCAAGAGACGATTACTATTATAGTTGACCCCTTACCTGTAGTTTCGCCTAGTGGAACATTTTCTATGTGTGTTGGAGAAACAGAGCAATTAGGCCTAAACGTGACGGGTGGATTAGCGCCTTACACCAGTTATCTCTGGAACAACGGAGCTACACTTTCAAGTACTACCATTGCGAATCCTGTTTCCAGTGCGACTACGACGACGACATACAATGTTCAAGTGACCGATAGCAATGGCTGTGTTGGCACGGCAAATGTCCCCGTAACTGTGAATCCACTTCCGGTGGTGAATGCGGGTCCGGACACACAATTATGCAATCAACCTGTAGCAACTAACTTGACAGGTTTTTCACCAACCACAGGTGGAACTGGCGTTTGGTCTGGTACAGGAGTGACATCAGCAGGCGTATTTACACCAAGTGCAGTAGGATGTGTAAACCTTACCTATACTTTTACTAATACTGCAACGGGTTGTACCAATTCTGATGTCGTTCAAGTTTGCGTTATTGACCCTGTGCAAGCGAATGGAGGTCCTGATTTCAACGTGTGTAACTCAACAACCCCTTATCCACTTCCAACAGGAGGGACTTGGTCTGGAACTGGTGTAACAGCAAACTCATTTTTACCTAGCACCGTTGGAACATTTACATTAACTTACACTGTTGGTTCTGGATCTTGTTTGACCAGCGATCAAGTAGATGTAACAGTACTAGCGCCTCCTACAGTTAATGCTGGAAATGATATCACGATTTGTGCAGCTAGCACAGTGAATTTGAACGCGACAGCATCTAGCACTAATGGAGCTATCACCACTATTTCTTGGAGTTCCGCATGTGGTGGAATAACCAATGGAAATACATTAACCCCTACTATTGCGCCTGTAGGAGCAAGTTGTACATATAATATTACTGTTGTCGATGCTGCATCTTGCAGTGCTCAAGACCAGCTAAACGTCACGATAAATCCTTTGCCTGTAGTAAATGCAGGATTGGACTTAACTTTATGTAATCAGCCAATAGCGACAACACTCACAGGCTTTTCACCAGCAGGAGGTGTTTGGACGACCACTCCTGGAATTACACTTTCAGGTAATACTGTAACTCCATCTGGCAATGGTGTTTTCACTTTGACCTATACCTACACCAATCCTACTACAAACTGTGTGAATTCAGATCAATTAGTAGTGACTGTGAATAGTCCTGTGAATGCGAATGCTGGTCCGGACATAGAGTTATGTCATCTTGGTCCAAACTTTACGATTGTTGCACCCGTCGCAGGTGGCACATGGGGGCCAGTACCTACAGTAACAGCAGGTGGAGTATTTAACCCAAACACTGTTGGATCTTATACACTTACGTATACAACAGGATCTGGCACTTGTTTGACTTCAGATCAAATGGTGGTGACTGTGAATGGACTTCCTACAATTGATGTTGGAAATAATGCCTCCATTTGCTTAAATGACAGTATTCAAATAAATGGTACAATAACAGGCGGGCAGGCACCTTACAATGTTGTTTGGAATTTCCCGGCAACTCTAACGAATGCCGCAATTGCCAGTCCGATTGCTTTTCCAAGTGTTACCACTAACTACTTAGTAACTGTAACGGATGATAACCAATGTGTGGACACAGATAATATTATTATTTCTGTAAATGGCCTTCCAGCCGTCAATGCAGGTAATAATCTAACGCTTTGCGATCAACCTATTGTTGAGGTATTAACCGGCTTTAGTCCAACGTCGGGCGGTACAGGTACTTGGTCTGGCCCTGGTATAACAAACGCGAATGGACAATTCACAAGTCCTGGAGTAGGCACGTATTGGGTGTATTATGAATTTACAGCCGGCGGAAATGCTTGCTCGAATATTGACTCTATCCAAATCACCGTAAATCCTCCCGTGATTGCGAATGCGGGACCTGATCAAACGTTTTGTTTGAATGATGCGCAAACTGTCTTTGCGGGTATCAATCCTCCGACAGGAGGGACTTGGTCTGGAACTGGAATCACTAATAGTTCTACTGGGTTATTTAATCCTCAAACAGCAGGAGTAGGAACTTATACTCTAACGTTACAAAACGGGCAAGGGACATGTTTTACACAAGATCAAATGCAAGTAACGGTTTTAGGTTTACCAACAGTCATAGCAGGACCGAACCAAACACTTTGCGGTAATGCTCTCCCATTCAACATGGCTGGATACACCCCTGCGACTGGAGGAACATGGGAGGGTACAGGTATTACAAACGCGTCTTTAGGCTCGTTTGATCCTAGCATAGGGGCTGGTATTTATAACGTCTTTTTATGGTATGAAGATCCATTGACCGGATGTAGTGATACTTCCTATAAAACAGTAACGATATCACCTGTTCCAAACGCTAATTTCACAGTTGCGCCATTAGGTTGTACCAACGCTCAAGTCGATTTGACGAATACAACGACCGGTGCTACTGGCTATGAATGGACGATGGGAAATGGTGATGTTGTCAACGGTATTGATCCATTCTATATTTATCCTGATGAAGGAATCTTTACCATTCAATTGGTCGCATCCAATGGATTTGGTTGTCGAGACACCATTGTTAGAAGCAATGAAATCATTGATCCACCTAGCGCTGTATTTAACTTATTACCAGCGGAGGGTTGCGCACCACTAAATGTATCCTTTGAAAACTTATCAGTTGGACAATACCTCACTTATGATTGGGATCTTTCATTAATTATTTCAACGGATCAAACACCACAATCAATTGTCTATCCTCAAGGAGATGATGTGGTAGAGTACCCTGTTAGTTTAACAGTAACCAATTTCTGTGGATCCAGTACCGATAATGATATTGTTACAGTAAATCCTCAACCCATAGCAGGCTTTGGTACCAATATGGATGTTTTCTGTAGTCCATTTACAGTGGTCTTCAATAACACATCTACAGGAAATCCCGATACTTTCGAATGGGACTTTGGAGATGGCACCCCAAATGCTTTTGTAGAGGAACCAATAAGCCATGTGTTTTTTGCAGACACCATTCCAGTCGATTACACCATTCACTTATACCTATCAAATGAGTGTGGGGTTGATACAACAGAATATACCATCACAGTATTACCGAATACGGTAACCGCATTTTTCAATACTAATATCACAGAAGGTTGTTCTCCACTGAGCGTTGAGTTTACGGACTTTAGTGAAGGTGGAAATCAATTGCAGTACAACTTCGGAGATGGCAATTTTACAGGAATTGCGAATCCAACACACATTTTTAGTGATCCAGGCTTTTATACAATTTATCAATATGTGGACAACGGTTGTTCATATGACACCACGCAAATCACAATAGAGGTTTTCCCTTCACCAACTATCGACTTCATTGCGGACGATCCAACAGTTTGTGCAAATGAAGGTATTCAGTTCACGCCCGAAATAGAAGATGTTGTATCCATTACTTGGGACTTTGGTGATGGAGGAACATCAAGCTTATCAGCCCCAATACATGTATTCCCAGTTGCTGGTCAATATAACGTAACGGCCACTGCGGTTAGTGATAACTTGTGTACAGCTTCGGTGACTAATCCGGTGACTGTTTACGCGCCTCCAGTGGCAGCGTTTACCATTCCTGATCAAGTGGGATGTAGTCCCTTTAATGCTTGTTTTACTAATGCTTCGGCAGGTGGACTCTTTTATGAATGGGATTTTGGAGATGGAAATACTGCTAATACTCCAAGCGCTTGTAATGAATATACCAATTTTACTGCGGCTCCTCAACTATACACAGTGCGGTTGATAGCTCAAAATCTTCAGCTTTGCACCGACACAATGCTTATAGATATTGTTGTTAGTCCGCAGCCGGTGGCTTCTTTTGCACTTTCGAGCATTGAGTCTTGCACTTATCCCGTAAATGTTCAAACTTCAAACAGTTCTAGCTACGCGAATGGCTACTCATGGATTTTGGATGGAGACGTCATCTCTGATTTGACAAATACCAATTTTGATGTTTCAAGTGTTGGCGGTCATTCCGTTCAACTCATTGCATCTAATCAATATGGCTGTTCTTCAATAGCTGTTTCATCCTTTACTGTTCATCCATTACCGCAACTTCAAATAGATGCGTTTCCTTATGAAGGTTGTGAAGACTTAGATGTACAATTCGCAAATTTGACTACTGGAGCCGTTGATTTTATATGGGATTTTGGCGATGGAAATCAGAGTAATGAACCAATACCTTCGCACACTTACACAGATCCAGGAGTTTATGTAGTTTCGTTATTGGCTACGTCTGACCAAGGCTGTACCGAGTTCATTGAGCTACCTGAATTGATTAATGTTTATGATATTCCACAGGCTTATTTTATTCCTGATCCGAGAGAAACTACAATCTATGAACCTACTATTCAGTTTTTAAACTTAAGCACTGGTGCTACTGAATACTTATGGAATTTTGGTGATGGAAGGGGAAGCGATGCACAATATCCTTTGTACACATATGAAGAAGGTGGAGTATATGACATTACACTCACTGTGACTTCAGGCGCAGGATGTTCATCTACTCACGTCGATCGAATCGTAATCCAAGACATTTTCAATATTTACGTTCCCAACGTTTTCACGCCCGATGATGATGGAATAAATGAAGTCTTTCTACCAATAATGACGGGCAAAACCTTCATAGAAAGATATAAATTCCAAATTTTTGATCGTTGGGGCACAGTTATATTTGAAACCAACGACCCGGAACAGCCATGGGTGGGAGAAGTAAGAGGTGGGGATCATTATGCTAAAGATGAAGCATATAACTGGCAAGTGACGGTTCAGCTCAAAGGTGTGGACAAGGAAAGAATCTACTCGGGACATGTAATTTTAACGCGTTAAAAAGTTTGACTACCTTTGAGCACATTACAATTTGACCATGTGGCGCGAAATTGACAACAAATTAACCCGTGAATTCCGTTTTAAGGACTTTCAAGAGGCATTTACATTTATGACTCGTGTATCGTTTATTGCGGAAAAGCAAAACCATCATCCTGCTTGGTTTAACGTGTACAACTACGTTAGAATCGAATTGAGTACACACGATGCAGGCGATGTTATTACAGATAGAGATCGCAAGCTCGCTTTAGCAATCGATGAAATTCTTCAATAGCCCATTGTTGGCTATTTTTTTATTTCTTAAGTAAAAAGGTTATTCCTCTTTGATGGAATGACCTACTTTTGTGCCGCTTTTAGAAAAAGATTCTGAAGGCAAAGACAATTTGCAAAAAATGATCGATACATTGGAAAAGGCTAACGTTGCCTCTTTAACAGGTCGCATGTCGACCTTCGACCACGAGCAAGTGGTATTCTGTCAAGACAAATCAACAGGTCTCAAAGCAATCATTGCAGTTCATAATACAGTTCTCGGCCCAGCAGTCGGAGGTACCCGTATGTGGGCATATGGAAGCGAAGAAGATGCTATCACAGACGTACTCCGTCTATCTCGAGGAATGACTTACAAAAATGCTCTCGCAGGACTAAATATTGGCGGCGGTAAAGCAGTAATCATTGGAGATGCTAGAACAGATAAAAACGAAGCACTTCTTCGTCGATTTGGAAAGTTCGTCGACGGCTTAGGAGGTAAATACATTACCGCAGAAGATGTCGGAATTTCTACAAAGGACATGGAATTCGTCAAAATGGAAACTGATCACGTGGTTGGTCTACCAGACTATCTGAATGGAGGTGGAGATCCATCACCAGTTACAGCCTATGGTGTTTACATGGGTATGAAAGCTTCTGTAAAAGAACTTACTGGTAATGATTCTTTGGCAGGTAAGAAAGTAGTTGTTCAAGGTGTTGGTCACGTAGGTGAATATCTCGTTTCTCATTTAGTAAAAGAAAACGCTGAAGTGGTCATTGCTGATATTTATGAAGATCGAGTTAAAGCGGTAGTTGCTAAGTACGGCGTGAGAGCAATCGATGTTAAAGATGTTTACGATGAGAAAATGGACATCTATAGTCCATGCGCTTTAGGTGCTACTATCAATGACGATACTCTTTCAAAATTGGGTTGTAGTATCATTTGTGGTGCAGCTAATAATCAGCTCGCCAACGAACAAATACATGGGGCTGAGGTACAAAAGAAAGGTATTCTTTACGCTCCAGACTATCTTGTTAATGCCGGTGGAATCATCAATTGTTATTGGGAAATAATCGGATATAGCAGAGAAGCTGCACTCGCTCAAGCGGAAGGCATCTATGCTAAAACACTTGAGATTTTCAATAAGTCAAAATCAGAAAATATTCCAACATACTTGGCCGCTAATCTCCTTGCTGAGGCTCGCATTCAAGCAATCGGAAAAGTAAAGTTGTCATATTAATATATCATTTAAAAATTAAGCTATGCTAAACAGAAGGCACATAAGGATTAAAGTTCTCCAAATCCTCTTTGCCTATTACAGCGATGAGAAGCCAGACGTAGTCGCTTACGAGAAAATGTTGTTTGAAAGCGTAGATCGTTTTCGTGAACTTTACTTGTCATTCATCCTTCTTATGGGTGAAATGCAAGGATTAGCCATCGAAAAAATTGAAGCTGGAATGAATAAAAAACTTCCAACTCATGAAGATTTGCATCCAAATACGAAGTTTGTAACAAACTCTCTCTTGAGAATTATTGCAAACAGTAAGAAGCTAGATAAAGCCTCAAAGGAAATTCACCTTCGTTGGGCAGACAATAGAGATCTGCTAAAGCAAATGTTTAAAATGCTCACCGAGACAGAAGACTACAAAGAGTATATGGAGTCGAAGGAAAGAGGTTTTGAACATGATCGCGAATATTTGCTTCGTTTCTTCCGTCGTCATTTGGTGAATTATGAACTCATGCATGAATATCTGGAAGATCAAGGAATCTTTTGGAATGATGACCTAGATCTTTCTGCGAGCATGGTACTTCGCACACTAAAGCAAGTAAAAGAAAACGATGATGATTTGGATTTCTTACCTCTATGGAAGGACCCTGAAGATGAAGAGCAATTCTGTAAGCTTCTTTTCAGAAAAACATTATCTCTCGGTGAAGAAAATCAGAAAGTAATTTCGGCAAACACACCGAATTGGGAAGCGGATCGCATCGCGTTGACAGATATGATTATCCTGAAAATGGCGTTTGCTGAAGCTCAAATATTTGACTCCATTCCTGTAAAAGTTACAATGAATGAATACATCGAATTATCGAAGTATTACAGTACACCGAAAAGTGCGACATTCATCAATGGAGTACTTGACACCATTATTCCAAAGATGGTTCATGAAGGAAAAATTAAGAAAATCGGTCGAGGATTGATCGAAGAATAAAATAAAGAGGACTGTGAAAACAGTCCTTTTTTATGCCAATGAAGAAAAAACTCATATCCATAGTTGGACCTACAGGAATAGGGAAGACAGCACTTGCAATTCAACTTGCTAACCATTTTAATACTGAAATAATTTCGGCCGATTCAAGGCAATTTTTTAAGGAATTAGATATCGGCGTTGCTCGTCCATCTGAAAAAGAATTGGCTGCCGCGCCACATCATTTCATCGCACATAGATCCATTGAAGAAGAATATAGTGCAGGAATGTTTGCAAAGGATGCTCGATTAAAAATAGATGAATTACATCAAACAAAAGATGTGGTCATTATGGTTGGAGGAAGCGGAATGTACATCGATGCTGTACTAAAAGGACTTGATGACCTACCTTCAAATCCCGCTGTAAGAGCGGCTTTCAATGAGGAGTTAGAGAAATTTGGCCTAAGTTCCCTGCAAGAAAAATTAAAAGAACGTGATCCCGAGTATTTTCATAAAGTAGATATTTCAAATCCGCATCGGGTAGTCAGAGCACTCGAAGTCATTGAGGTTTCTGGAAAAAAATTCAGTGAACTTCGTAGTGGCAACCTGCAAGAACTCCCATTTGAATCTATCGTTTTTTGTTTAACCGCAGAAAGAGATTTTCTTTATGATAGAATAAACTCAAGAGTAGATACTATGATGCATGCAGGCCTCCTTGAAGAGGTGAAAGGCCTTTATGAAAAAAGAAATTTACAATCATTGAATACTGTTGGGTATAAAGAAATTTTTGACGCTTTGGACGGCATTTACTCTATTGACTTTGCAATCGAAAAAGTAAAACAACACTCCCGAAATTACGCGAAGCGACAAATCACATGGTGGAAGCGCGACCAAACCGTATCGTGGATTCAAGCTGATGGATTATCAAGCCCCTTTGAACAAACTCTAAGTTCTTTGAAAGATAAATCATCCTTCCATTGACTCCGAATTGGACTTGGTATTCTTTCTCTTAAACAATGAAGCATCAAGCTTACCAAATTTCCACGAAAGCTGAATTCTCCAGAGCTGAGGATCTCGTCTTCTGAAGGTATCTTGTACAAAGAATTCCGACTCACTATGTGTGCGTGTAATTCTAGTTCTTAGTACGTCGGATACGCTAAATGTAATGGATGCATTTTTGTTTTTCAGGAAATTCTTTTTGATTGAAAGATCAAGCCCATAGACAGGCTCCACATATCCCTGAACAGTATTGTCCGTCCCACCAAATCCTCCTCGTCCGAAACCACCACCACCAAATCCGCCACCGCCGCCACCACCTCGGCTACCACCACTAACCTCGAGTGCTTTTTTACTCGCATAATCAAACGATGCAGCAAAAATGAATTCTTTCGGAAGCTTCACAGTCATATTCGACTTCAGCCAATAACTATTTAAATTATTGGTCAAGTCTTCTGAAAGATTGGTTCCATCAATCGAAGAATTGTACAAATTAAAATTGGTTGTGAGCTCCAACCATTTTGTGAAATTATTCTTCAATACAAGCTCAAGTCCTGAAGACTGACTATTCGATGCGTTAGCATAAGTGCTCACAACAACATCTCTATCTAGGATATCACTGTACTCGTTTGATAAAAATCTAATCGTCGTATTTGATGTGTAACGATAATAAACTGTTGCGATAAACGTGTTTTTCTTATTGATTAAATACTGATAGGAAAGCTCTGCGCTATTTGTAAACTCAGGCTTCAGCGAGGGATTACCTCTCGTTACATTCAGTGAGTCGCTGTAATCCGTAAATGGGATCAACTGCATGAATCCTGGTCTATTGACACTTCTTCTTATCGCCAATTGTACATCTTGCTTTTCATTGATCACACGTGTAATAAAGGCCGAAGGAAAAAGACTGATGGGGAAACGATTTGCAAAAGTTATATTTGTATCTAATAGTTCTCCTTTGTAGTCGCTGCTCTCCACACGCAATCCAAATTGCGTTTTCCATTTTTCTCCATCACGAGCTACGTTGGTATAAGCAGCATAGACTTGATCGATAAACCTATAATTTACACCTAGTGCTGAAATATCAACATATTCTCCATTGATTAAATCAAAATTAGAATAGGCACTTGCATAATCACGAATAGATCCTCTAGCGCCGGCTTCTACCTTATATTTTTCTTTAAAAATAGTTTCATAATCCACCTGACTTGTTACCAGTATTTGATCACCTGATCCAATCTGTCGTTGTATCGAATTAAAGCCATTGCTGTAATAATTACCATAATCACCAGTGTAAGCACTGTTGATCATATTAAAATTGACATCGGCTGTAAGTTCCTGACCTTCCTTAGCGAACAAGTGTTTATATAATACGCTAGATCCCCAGTTTTCAAATTGTCGCTCAGTTGTGCTTGTTCTGTAATAAAAACTCAATGGGAATGTTCCCTCATTGGTTATCGTGTCTGTAGTAGTCTCGAGATAGTCTTCTGGCGCGAATTGTCCTCTTGTATAGGATTGAGAAAAAGTAAGTGTATTTCTATTATCGACAAACCAGTCAAAACCAACTTTACCGCTTCCGAAATAACCATTGTTGTTATTATTTTGAGATTGGAACAACGTAGTATTCGGGTCAGTCGTGTAATCTTGGCGTGTTGTTTCACCAGTACTCAAACTTCTTCGAATATTCAAATTACCGTTGGCAAAAAAGTTCAACTTCCCTTCTTGAACATTAATATCAAATCCGCCGTTAGCACGGCCTCTTTTATCAATACCCGATCTAAGACTACCATTGTAACCAGTGGAGCGATTGTGCTTCATTACTACGTTTATGATTCCACCGCCGCCACCGCTTGCGTCAAATTTGGCACTAGGGTTTGTAATGATTTCGATACGCTGAATTGCATCAGCAGGAATCTGATCAATGGTGAGCGTAGTAGGGCGACCGTCAATAAAAATTTGTGGCGAAGCATTTCTCATGGAAACATTTCCGTCGATATCAACCTGGACTGAAGGAATATTTCTCAAAACATCCTCTGCAGTTCCTCCCGCGTTCATTGGGTTTTTATCTACCTCATAAACACGCTTATCAAACTCCAAACGAAAAGCATCTGTTTCACCTTCAATCACAATTTCCTTTGTCAGCTTTCCAGCCAATAAACGAATGTTACCGAGGTCCTTTTCTGGCAACATCGATCCAGGTGTAAACGACAATGTGAACTCTATCTCTGTTTTTTCAAATCCAATAAGCTCCACAACTACGACAAGAGGAACATTTGCAGGAACTTTATCTACCGAGAAATCGCCATTGCCCGCAGAGAGTGCACCATTAATGATTTCATAAGTACTACTATCAGCAGACACAACCTTTTTTTTCATCACCTTTATAATCGCATATTCTACTGGAGATTTTTGATCATCTGTAATCTTTCCGTAAACCCTTCCAAGCATAGGGTCCGCTCCACGGCCACGACCGGGAGGTTGAGCGAAAGAAATTTGTGAAACGAAAACAAGAAAAGCAGCTAAAAGAAAATTCTTCATTATAAACAGGTGTATGCAAGAAAAGACTCACAAGTAAAGGTTTGGTTTAGTCTTTCCCGCGACAAATATCCTGTATTAATATTATTACACCACTCGTTTTAGATAAGTTATGAACTTTTATACTTTCGCAGTCCATGAGAACAATTCCATTTTCGCCGCCACGTATAGATGACAAAACCATCCAAGCTGTTACAGAAGTACTCAAGTCTGGCTGGATCACCACTGGCCCTAAGACAAGATTACTTGAGCAGAAAATTAATGAGTATTGTAAAACACCACAAAGCTTATGTCTTAACTCATGGACTAACGCTGCAGAGCTTGTATTAAGATGGTTTGGTGTTGGTGAAGGAGATGAAGTGATCATTCCCGCGTACACATATGCCGCTACAGCCAACATCGTAATACATGTGGGTGCTACACCTATTTTAGTAGATTGTGCGAGGGATAGCTTCCTAATCGACTTGGAGGACATAGAGCGAAAGATTACTTCTAAAACCAAAGTCATCATGCCAGTCGATATCGGTGGTTTGCCCATCGATTATGATTTTGTAATGGAATTAGTTAAGAAAGATCAAATAAAATCTTTGTTTAAACCTGCTACCTCAACTCAAGAAATGCTAGGTCGTATTCTAGTACTTAGCGATGCTGCTCACTCCTTTGGTGCTGACTACAAAAATGAAAAAGTGGGGAATCAGACGGATGTGGCAGGTTTCTCTTTTCATGCTGTTAAAAATTTCACAACTGCTGAAGGTGGTGCCGTAACCTTCAACTTACCCGAACCATTCAGCAATGCAGATATTAGAGCGGCACTCAACATAAGCGCTTTGCATGGGCAAACGAAAGATGCATTGAGTAAAACACAGGCTGGCCAATGGAGATATGATATCATCGAAGCAGGCTACAAATGCAATATGACCGATATTCATGCTGCAATTGGCCTAGTAGAATTTGATAGATATTCTGAAACACTCGGCCGTAGAAAAGAAATTTGTGATCGTTATACCAAGAATTTATCATCTTTAAAAAAGGCTATCCTTCCTAGTTTTTCAAATGATTATTCAGATAGCTGCTATCACTTATATATGCTGCGAATCGAAGGATTTGAGGAAAATGATCGCGATGCACTAATTACAGAACTTGCACTAAAAGGCATTTCAACCAATGTACATTTTCAACCTATTCCATTATTGAGTTTTTACAAAAACTTAGGGTATAAAATGTCTGATTATCCGAATGCTTGGAATCATTATAAAAACGAGATTTCACTTCCGGTTTACTACGATTTATCAGATGATGACGTGGACTTTATTTGTGAATCTATCATTGAAGCAGTAAATTCAAAAGCATGATCAAAAGGCTCTTTGACATCTTTTTTTCCTTGATTTTATTGATCATTCTATTACCTCTATTTATAGTTGTAAGTGTCATTATCGCTGCCGACTCAAGAGGTGGTGTGTTCTTCAATCAAGAAAGAGTAGGATGGAAGGGCAAGCATTTCAAGCTACATAAATTTAGAACGATGCGTCCAGCTTCAGAAAGTGCTGGACAAATTACAGTGGGTATGCGTGACCCGCGAATCACTGCAATTGGGTACAACCTCAGAAAATACAAGCTCGATGAGTTACCTCAGTTACTCAACATTCTAAAAGGTGAAATGTCTGTGGTAGGCCCACGACCCGAAGTACCGCGCTATGTGGCACTTTATAACGAAGAGCAACGTCAAGTGCTAAATGTAAAGCCCGGTCTTACTGACTATGCTTCTATTGATTTTGTAGATGAAAATGCTATTCTAGCTAAGTCTTCAAATCCTGAAAAAACTTACATCGAAGAAATCATGCCTCTCAAACTGTCTTTAAACAAGAAGTATATTCAAGAGATGAGTCTGAAAACGGACATCAAGATTATTTTTGGAACTATCAAGGCCATTTTCAAATAGTTAAGTTTTTTTCCTATTTTTAGGGAGTCATGAAAAGACTCGCCTTAACCTTTTTTCTTTTCTCAATAATAACTTCTGCAAGCTCTCAGTTCATTGAGGAGTCAGAACTGCAGGGTGTTTTTATTGTTCAAGAGGGTACGGTCTGGGGAAATGGTGCATCCTTTTACGATTATAATCACGATGGATGGGATGATCTCACCACAGCAGATGGAACAGACTTTGTTCGATTTTATAAAAATGATGGTGCTGGAAATCTGGTCGAAGACCCCATCAATCTAAACTTTGCATTTACAGGACAAATCATTTCCGTGATATGGTTTGATTGTGAAAATGACGGTGATGAAGATTTATTGGTTACACAGTTCGGTGGCAGAGCCCTCATTTTCGAAAACAATGGCAACTTCCAATTCACTGAAACAGGCATCAGCAAAGGGTTACAAACGGGAAGTTATTTGTACTATGGTGCCGCTATAGCAGATTACGATCAAGATGGTTATCTAGATATTTGTTTACCTAAATACTACAACCCCGATGTCGTGCCCTTTCCCGAATACAGCACAAGACTACTACATAATGATGGGGACGGAACCTTCACGGATGTTACTGTTCCTACAGGTGTATTGTTACCTCCACGACCTTGTTTTCAAATAGTATTCTTTGACTATAATGAAGATGGTTGGCTTGACATGTATTGGATTGTAGATAGAGCTTCGTGGATCAATGAACTTTGGGAAAATGATGGTGACGGTACTTTCACTAATGTGAGTCAAACTGGAGGGATGAATATCGCCATAGATGCTATGACAGGCACTGTGGGTGATTTCGATAATGACAATGACTTTGACATGTATGTCACCAATAATGACAGTGGCAACTCTCTGCTAGTGCATGGAGATAATCATGTTTTTAGTGATCAAGCTATCGAATATGGCCTTGCAGTCAATGAAGTATGCTGGGGCGCGAATTGGTTAGATTATGAAAATGACGGTGATCTGGATCTATTTATTGGAACCGCAGCAGGGGCCAACTTTACAGTATCACAAAATGAATTTTATATCCAAAATGAAGAAGGATTGTTCACATCGGGAAATGAAGTGACTGGAATTCTCGGAGATACCGACCCAACATTCTGCAACGTCATTGGCGACTATAATAATGATGGGTTTTATGATTACTTTAATAATAACAATGACCCTAAACCAAGCAGGCTTTGGAGAAATACAGCAACTGAAAACAACTATTTGAGCGTTGAACTTCAAGGCACTATATCAAATAGAAATGCCTTTGGTGCGCGAATAGAATTTTACCACAACGGTCAGCAACAATCGCGCTTCACTCATTGTGGTGAAAGTTACATCGCGCAGAATTCCGGAAAAGAAATAATTGGTTTAGGATCATTAAATGTTGTTGACTCAGTGGTCATCCACTGGCCAAGAGGTCTCGTAGAGAGGTACTACAATATCCCCGCGAATCAACATTTAAAATACATTGAAGGTATGTCTTTCGAAACCGAATATTCATTCGGGTCAATTGATAATACTCTCTGTCCGGGACAATCCGTTGTGCTCGATGCAGGTCCAGCGAGTAGCTGGGTGTGGAACAACGGACAAGTAACTAGACAAATTCAAGTCGATACACCTGGTATATACTACTGTGAGATGACTCATCCATTTAATTTTTATTCTAGTACAGAAGTGCTCTCGGTTGAGACTCAGCTTCCACCCACAATAGACGTGGTCGCCTCTAATCCAACCTGCAGTGGCTTTTCAAATGGTCAGGTTGTATTGAGCATATCGAGTGAAGAAGAATATACTTGGACATGGAATGGTTCAACACTAGAATCAACAACTATCAATAACCTTAATGAAGGAATTTATACGGTTGACATATCTACTTCAAATGGTTGCTCAGCATCAAATATCATTGAGCTTACTAGCCCAAGCCAACTAGTTGGATGGTTCGAAGCTATTCCACCATCATGCCATGACAGCAATGATGGTGAAGTGACAGAGGTGTCAATTGAAGGAGGAACGGCGCCTTACAACTGGGAGATTCTAAATGGAGTAAACGGAAGTCTTTCGGACGGTGAATATCAAATACTACTATACGATGCTAATGGCTGTCAAGTAAGCTACAATTCTCAAATCGTTGCACCGACAGCAATCAATACAAGTTTCGAAATTACAGCAGCCACCGAGAACTCATTGGGCAGTATTCAATATAGCTGTATTGGTGGCACAGGGCAGCTTACACTTGTCTTTAATGAAACTGAATTCTCTCCAGAAGGCATTATAGAATTGCAAGCTGGAAACTATAACGCTGTGATAGTGGATGAAAACGATTGTCAATACGAATTTACTTTCGAGATTCCTTTAATCGTTGGCCTTAATGAAGTTACCAATCTAGATTTTCAATTTTTTCCAAATCCATTTTTCGATCAAATAATCGTACAAAAAAAGAATCACCTCCATTCGGAAGTGATTCAAATCTTCAATCAACAAGGTCGATTGATATATTTTAATTCAAATTGCCCTTCAATAATTCCCACAACTGAGTGGGCGAGGGGTTTGTATTTTATTCTTTTGGGAAATGAAACTTTTAAATTAGAAAAGCTCTAATGTTTTACTACTCGATAAACATCTCCATCCCTTGTCTTCAGAATGTATACAGCATTACTAAGCGCTGTAATATCTATTGAAGAAACATTAGTATAACGCATTACAACCGTTCCATTCATGTCATATAACTCACCTGAGCTAGGCTTGGAAATTCTGAGTACACCTTGTGTTGGATTAGGGTAAATAACAATATCAGAGACTTTTGTTTCTTCTTTAACTGATACAACACCATTGTTATTGGATGCATCTGGGGTAGTGCCTGTGAACAATACCCACGTTGGATCTCCATCAAATTGTCTACCTAATGAAGTATCAGAGTCCAAGCTTTGCCAAGCTATTTCATCGATCAATGAAATTCCATCAGGACTTGAAAAACGCAGTGCCTCTAGATTATTACTTAGTCTGAAACTACTGTGCAATACGCCTTGCCCAATATCTTCATCAGCAAAAAATAATAGCCAACCACCAGCATCTATTGTCACGCTATCAGGGTAGAATGAAGGCACTTGCCACTTCATTGGATTCTCAGGATTATCTGAAAAATAATATCCACCAATATTCACATCAAATGAATTAGGATTATAAATCTCAAACCAATCTTCTTTTTGACCTGCATTATCATCGATATCATTCACGCTTGCAGCTAGTACTTCGTTAATATAGAGTGTTGGGGCAGGAACAATTACCAAAGCATTAGTCACTCCTGGAGTTGGAGTGGCAAACTGAATGCTCGAAGTGGCACCATCTGTTTGACGACCCCATGAAGCGTTCTCTGCTGTGGCTGAATAAGAGTATGTGTCTAAAGTGCTGTTATCTGGACCTTTTAAAGTCAGCACTCCCGAAGCAGGCAAAACAAATGAAGCATGATTCGCACCCTCCGCTATTTCTCCATCACACCAAAAAAGTTTGAACTCGCCTGGTAAAATAACCGTTCTGAATGGATCCGTGCTTGGGAATATCCATTCTTCTCCAGAAGGAAGAGAAACCTTGTAGCCAGCCAAGTTTACTTGGGTTGTATTTGGATTGAATACTTCAAACCAAGGCTCATATTCATTAGAGAGGTCTTTCCAATAAGAAGTGTTATTCACCATCACTTCATTGATCAATACAAATTGTGTAGGCTGCGCCAACTCTTGATTTGGCGCATCGAAGGTCACATTATTAAAGTACTGCCAGTTAGGACATCCATCGCAGGTTCTACCATAGCTGATATCAACGGCCATTTGCGGGAAGGTAATTTGATCGATGATCGTCACCCCGTCAGGTGCCACAAGCATGATAGTTTCACCATCAAAATTCAAACTGAAATCTACGTGGTCTGCACCTTGTTCTGGGTCTTTATCCAACCAAAAAATGCGATGATTATTTGGTAAAATGGTCGTAGACCCTGCGTCAGTCGCTGGTATTTGCCATTTAGTTGGAATCAATGGATCATCGGATAGATAATATCCCGCAAGATTGGTGATAGAGCCAGTATTGTAGATTTCAATCCAGTCATCATTTTGAAAGAAATCATCCATTTCACCATTCTGGTTTTCTGAAACGATTTCATTGATAAATAAATTCTGTGCTTGTGTTTGAAGAGTAAAGCACAACAAGAAGAGTAAACCTATTTTTTTCATCAAAAATTTTCCTTTAAACAAATATACCCTCGAAAGGGCATATTTGTTAAGATAATATGAAGGCGATTATTTAAATCTTACTAAATCTAAAGCTATTTGTTAAGCCATTGATCTTTATTTCATACAAACCAGTAGCCAATTCACCTACCTGAATACTTTGTTTTCCAGTAGAAATGAATTGATGCACTAATCTACCATCCATTCCAAAAATACTTACCAATTCACCTGCTGGAACACCAGATAAATTCAACACATCGGAGGCTGGATTAGGGTAGATGCGGATATTCGATGAAATGCTTTCACCCACATTCGAAATACATGCGGCACATTGAGAAAAACAAACAGTATTGATTGTAAAATCAGTCTCGTTGGTAACGATGTTTCTGTTAAAGCCTTCGAAACCATCATTCACACCACATTCAAAAGGAACTACCTCTGATTGTGGCCAATCATTACCATTTATAAATTTATATTGAACTGCTGTATTATAAGGAACTTCGGCAGTGAAGCTATACTGGCCATTCCCAATTGAAGTCATTGCAGATGCAGAAGGAGAGAAGTTATTAAATGTGCCAGCAATATGAACCCCTAAATCGGAAACGATTTGTTCAGACATATCTACAACAAAAGTCACATTGACAGTTGGAATCAAAACGCACTCAGTACAGCTTCCAAAGCATACCAAAGGAGTAGTTACCGCATCAACACCAACTGAAACAATTCGGTTGAAGTTGCCTGATCCATCATCTTGCGTGCATTCTCCATTGACATTTTCATACGCACCACCATTTACAAATTTGTAAGAAATTTCATTTCCGCTGTCAACGAAAGCAACGGCTTGATAAACACCGTTGCCATTATCTGCCATCTGAGTAGCAGTTGCACTCCAGTTGTTAAATGAACCCGAAACGAATACACCATCTGGACTCACTGTTTCATTATTCATATCTACTTGGAACACGACCATCGTCGGAACAGAAGGAGAGCAACTTGCACATTCTCCAAAACATACAGGACCGAAAACTAAATTCTCATTTCCTACTTCAACTGTTCTATTAAATTCACCGAAGCCATTGTCTACACCGCATTCAGAAGGGACAATCTCGCTATCTGCGAATTCTGAACCATTGATAAAACGGAATTCCGCTACTTGATTCGCTGGCACCTCATATAAGATTTCAAAGACTCCAGCACCTAAATCAGTCATTACTGTGGAGTTTGGATTCCAACCTTGGAAATTACCTGCAACATGAACGCCTTGTGGGCTAACCACCTCGTTGCTCATATCCACTTGAAGAAGGAGCATAACTGTCTCAGGCTCTATAATTGGTACGCAAGCTTCACAAGTAGAGAAACAAACAGGACCAAAAGTTACATCCTCAGATATAACTTGAACTTGACGATTTTCCTGACCGAATCCATTTGGAATACCGCAATCAGCTGGCACTACTTCAGAGTTTTCCCAGACATTGCCATTGATATATCTGAACTCGATAATGGCATTCTCTTCAACTTCGAAGGTAATTTCATAAATACCATTTCCCACTGCTGTCATAGGTGAAGTCGATGGATCCCACTGCTGAATATTACCAGCAAAATGAACTCCGTTCGGATCAACTACTTCATTAGACATATCCACTTGGAAAGTCACATTCAAGGTCGTAGGCTCGACAATGACACCGCAGTTGGTGCAGCCACCGAAACATACGGGGCCGAACTGTGCGGCAACTTCACCAACTTCGAATAACCGATTGTACTCGTCAAATGCATTGAGTTGTCCGCATTCGGCCGGCACAAACTCAGTCAATGGCCAATCATTTCCATTTAAAAAACGGAATTCTGCTGTTTGATTTGATGGTACATCAAGCGTCACACTGTAAATTCCGTTTCCTATCGGTTCCATCTGTGTAGTTGTTGGATTCCATCCTTGAATGTTTCCAACGAGATGAACACCAAGAGGGCTTACGGTTTCATTAGACATATTTACTTGAAATGTAACCGGAACAAGGTTTGGCTCAACGATAACAGAGCAGTCAGCACATTGTCCAAAACAGATTGGACCAACTGTCTCATCCACATTACCAGTGGTATGCGTTCGATTAAAACCGCCGAATCCGTCGTTGATTCCACACAATGAAGGCACTGTTTCCTGAAAAGGCCAGTCATTTCCATTGATAAATTTGAACTGATGAGAGACATTATCTTCTGATTCAAACGTGAAAGAATATAGATTTCCTCCAATGCTTGTCATCTCTGATGTAGATGGATTCCAACCCTGAAACCCACCAGCGACGTGGACTCCATTAGCCGAAACAGTTTGTTCAGACATGTTTAAAACCAATGTGATTTGATGCACTGAAAAACCACAAATGGATAAAATCAAAAAAGAAAGGGTAAAAATGTACTTCATGGTTTGGTTTGATTATTGACTCAAATATAATAATAAGCGTACAAAGTACACTTATTGAAGTAAATGTAACTTTGGGTTATACTGTACGTCTCTTTTAAAATACATTTGAAAAAAAAAATCTGTGCGAAGAATTCTTCTCATATCCTTCTTGTCTGCGATCTATAACTTTTCTATCGGTCAAATTGATTCAACACAACTCAATTGGATCGAAGTCAGAGGGAAAATTAGAGAAGAAAGCAATCAACCGATAAGTAATGTGATCGTCATCAACCAGCGCACAAAATCAGGTGCGTTCGGAAAATCTGACGGAAGTTATAATATTAAGTGTCTAAAAACAGATACTCTTACAATTACATCTTTGGGCTATTACCCGCGTAATTTGTGTTTCAAAGATTCGGTCAACAAAGAAGTCTATGAACCAACTACATTTTTAAGCGAAAGAACCGAAACACTTGCAATCGTAGAAATCTTTGCTCCGAGAGATCTTGAAAAGATCCAATCCGACATCATGAAACTAGGATACGATGAAAAAGATTTTGTGTTAAGTGGCATCAACGCATTCGCAAGTCCCATCACTTTTTTGTATGAAGAGTTTAGCAAAAAACAACAAAGTATAAGAGAGGTAGCTCGACTTGAGAATGAAGACAAGAAACGAGAGTTGCTCAAGGAATTATTCCATTATTATGTTGACTACGACATCATTCAGCTTTCTAATGATGAGTTTGATGACTTCATCAACTTCATGAATGTTTCAGACGAATTCATGAAAAACTCGAGTCAATATGACTTTTTAATATTCGTAAGAGATCGATTTAAGGATTATAAAATAGCGCGACGAAATACCATCCGATTTAAAGATTCAGATTACGATTTCGATCAAGATTGACTTATCTAGCAGTGCTGTTTAATGCAGAGATCCCAATGATTCTGTCGCCTCCAAACTGTCTGTCAAAGAAGTAAGTAATGATGTGATAGTCGTTTTCTGTTTCTGAGTGATTTCCTTCTGTCACACTTAAATCGCCATTGGGGTGATAGAGATCTCTAAGCTTGTAGCGATAGTTGTAATAGCCTTGTTTCATCAATATTTTCTTAGCATATGCTTTTTCTTGCATATCATATTCCAATCTAAAAAGCTCTGGTTTGAAACGACTTTCACTAGTTTCCAATTCCACAATTGCATCTAAAATAGGAGGTGAGTCCAATTTAAAATGAACCCATATATACTCCGCATCAAGATGAGATTCTTCACCCAAATCATTTCGGATAAAGAACTTACCATTGATGTCAAATTCAGTCTGATAGGCCTTTCCACCGCGCAAAGGATCTTTTCTCAAATAGGCATGCCAACCATCTGCTTCCATCATAAGTCCTTCCACTTGAATGGATGCAAACTTTAGAGATTTTACTTCAAAAAATCGCCATTCGCTGCCCCCGTCAAAATTGTTGGGACCATTGTAATCATATACCAATTGATTTTGTTTTATAAATGTGGGAGACAGACCTTTGACTGCTGAAGCCCAATCTCCATTTTGCAAAATCACCACATTTACATCCCGAAGTGGAGAATTAATTTGAAAACCAGCGTGTGAAATATCAAAGTCTATTTCCTGTCTTTTAAATCGATCACCGACACTACTGCTATTATTAACGATGCCATTGATTTGAACTAAATTTTCAAATACGATCATTCGAAAAGTTGCTACCTGACTTGTGAACGGGTCATCGCCATCAAATACAATCACTGCATAATTACCCGATCGAGTAGGCTTGGAAAGATCATTTGGAAATTGAAAAGTGTAATGAAGAAATTCAATTTCAGTATTAAATGAATATTCAATATCAGTAATATCCTGAACACTAAATCCAGAGAGATACTCGTTGCTCGTTAAATCAGAGACATTCCAATTATGGTCGCAATGATATACAGCATAGCGATAGTCGTTGCGCTCGGTTCCCATTAGATCGAAATGAAACTCGATGGGAGTAGTGCTATAAAGCTCGAGCATGGGATAACCCAAGGGATTACCAGAAGGGAAGGCGAGAGGAGTACGAATATTTGATTTAAAAACTTTGTTGTCAATAATTTGAGACCGTACTTCTAAATAAAAGATTGAAGCAAGAAATGAACAAAGAATGAGGATAAATCGGTTCATAAACAACTTTATAGAGCTTTTAAAACAAATTCAAAGACGAAAGATAGTAACTAATTTCGCGCCATGATTAGTCATAAACGATTCCTAATAACCTTCATTGCGGCGTCAATCCTTTTGGTAACCTGCAAACCAAAGGAGAAAGAGATATTCGGACGCGAATATACGGGAACCATATTAGGAAACCCTTATGTCATTTCCACTGCAGGAGATTCAACAGACTACCAATTCGAAATTGATAGCATCATTCGATTGATAGATGTAAATTTTAGTTTGAGTAATCCAAACTCCGTAGTAAGCAGATACAATATGTATAACCAAACAAATGAATCAATGAAATTCGTTGACTCATCTTTTGTTTTTGGATCTGTTTTTAATCTAGCAGAAGATTTAAATCGAAGAAGTAATTCCTTTTTTGATCCTACTTCTAATCCATTAAAAAGAGAGTGGTTCAGAATAAAGTTTAACCAAATAGCAGAAGAACCAAACCTCGATTCTCTTTACGAATTTGTTGTTTTTGATTCAAAGGTAGATTTGAATGAAATCTATGATGAGTCAGGAAAATATAAAGAAAGCCATTTGAGAAAGAAAGATCCTCGCATTGAGTTAGATTTAACTAATCTCGGAATGGCATATGGTTTAGATATGATTTCTGATATGCTTCTTTCAAAAGGCCTTCAGCAAATTAAAATCACCTGTTTAAATCAAACCATTTGTAGAGGTGCAGGTGTACCAGAATTGAATGTAGTTCCACTCGGAATCACTCAGGATTCTGCAGACCAAAAAATCAGATTGATCAATGGCGCCTTTAGTTTCAAAACCACTAAGGAGAAGCAAGCCATGATTGATGTGACTTATGGATACCCCGTGGATAATGAAATTGTATATGTCGGAGTAGCAGCTAAGTCACTAGTAGAAGCCGAAGCCTTTAGTGAATCTTTCATGATAATGGGCTTCGAACAATCATCTTCTTGGTATGAGAAAAATGCCGATTCAAACGTGCATAGCTTCATGCTATTTATGAAAAATAACGAAATCTCTTCCGCTTCCACTATTGGTTTTGATGAAATGTTGATCGTGCCTGATTCGCTCACTACGAAATAATGAGAGATATATTAATCTTAGCAATAGAAAGTAGTTGTGATGAAACATCCGCAGCAGTTCTGCGTGGGCAAGAGGTATTAAGCAATGTGATTGCTACGCAAAAAATTCATGAGAAATTTGGAGGCGTAGTTCCTGAATTGGCGAGTAGGGCACACCAAGTCAACATTATGCCGGTAGTAGACCAAGCATTGAAAGAGGCTAATTGTGGCATTACCGATATTAAATGTATTGCTTGCACTTCAGGACCTGGATTACTGGGAGCGCTCTTGGTGGGAGTTTCATTTGCAAAAAGCTTAAGCCTCGCGCTAAATATTCCTCTCATTTTAGTAGATCACATGCAAGCTCATGTGCTCGCACATTTCATCCATAGAAAAGATGATCAAATCATATCACCGTCATTTCCGATGCTCTGTTTGACAGTAAGTGGAGGACACACCCAGCTTGTCGAGGTAAAGGCACCGCTTGATATGAAGGTGATAGGTAAAACAATTGATGATGCTGCCGGCGAAGCCTTCGATAAAGCGGCAAAAGTCTTAGGACTCCCTTATCCTGGAGGACCATTAGTAGATAAACTTGCCCAAGAAGGAAATCCAAACAGATTTCACTTCACCATTCCGGACACCCCACAATTGAGCTACAGCTTCAGCGGTTTAAAAACTTCTTTACTTTATTTTTTGAAGAAAGAAGTTGCCCTCAATCCCAATTTTATCGAAGAGAACCTAAGAGACATTTGTGCAAGTTATCAGAACACTATTGTAACCTATCTTCTGAAGAAGTTTCAAAAAGCACTTGATGAATCGAATTATGCTTCAATGTCATTGGCAGGTGGCGTAAGTGCAAACTCATTGTTAAGGAAACGATTTGTTGAATTAGGTGAAAAAAATAACATCCAAGTGTTCATTCCATCTTTTGAATTTACGACAGATAATGCTGCAATGATTGGTGCAGCTGCATTTTTCAAATATCAAGAAGGCCTGTTTGCGAATCTAGATGAAGCCCCAAATCCAAGGGCGAGTATTATCTAATTATTTTTTACTTGATTTTCATTTAAAGTCGGTTTATCTTCGAACCTCCTTAACTTATTTAAATAACTCACTATGGGATTAATAGCGAACAATGCGTTTTCGCGTAGTTGGATTATTCGGCTATCTGAATCTTTTACAAGCAGGTCATATCCTTTCGCGATTGAATTGATTGAAGAAAAGATGGTTTCTTGTATTCGTACTTCTTCAAGTTTGAAAATTGAAGGAATAAGGTTCACTCTTGATCAAATTCAAGAAAAGGAAAATCAAATAAAGATTCACGCAAGTCATATTCTCGGTTATGGGATGACAGTGAGGTTGCTCAAAAAGGCAGAATACGAGACTGAAGTGCAAATTTTTATTTGTGAAAAGAAACTCAATAGGGTAAGTAGACTAGAAGAAGCGTTCCTATCTGACTTGAAAAATGTTATTTACTCTGCTGAAAACTCTTAAAAAGAGCACCTCAAAATAGTTTTGCTACATAGTACTTGCCTTAACTTCGCCATAGAATCTAAATTCATTTATGGCCGCTAACAACGCACAACTTACAGAAGACAAAATGGTATCCCTGCTAAGAGCAGGTGACGCTAGATCTTTTGGCGAATTGTACGATCTGTATTCTGGCGCGATTTACTCAATTATTAGAAAAATTATTGAATCTGAAGAATTAGCTCAAGATGTCCTCCAAGATTCCTTTGTGAAAATCTGGGAAAGACGTTCTGCATATGATTCTTCTAAAGGTCGAATCTTTACTTGGATGCTCAATGTAGCGAGAAATACCTCCATTGATGCACTGAGAAATAAACACGTCAAAGTAGCTTCTAAAATCCAAAACATAGAAGATAACGTAAGTAAGATTAACCGACAAAATTCAAGCAGTCAATCAGAAGATACAATTGGTATGACTGAAATAATTGGGTCGCTTACACCAGAGCAACGAGTCATTATAGAATTAACTTATTTCCAAGGTTTCACTCAAGAGGAAGTTTCTAAGGAGTTGAATATCCCGCTGGGGACAGTTAAAACTAGAACACGAAGTGCATTAATACAGCTTAGACAAACTTATAAAAAAGGGATCAGTTGAACATTCAGGAATACATATCGTCCGGTGTTTTGGAGTCATATGCCTTGGGGACTATTTCCGACGCAGAGCGCAAGGAAGTAGAGGTGATGATATCCAAATATCCTGAACTCCGAAATGAGCTCTCGCTCATCGAAGAGACCATGGAAGCATGGGCGATAAGTAATGCCGTAACCCCACCTTCGCACATTAAACTAAACATCCTTAAGCACATTGAAAATAACAGCAATCAAACAAAAGTTATTTCAATGAATAACGCTGGAGCAACCAATTTAAAATGGTTGGTCGCTGCCTCAGTTACTCTGCTTATTGGAAGTGCTGCATTTAATGTCGTTTTATTTAATAAGTACTCTGATGCGAAAGGTCAAATCGCGCAATTAGAGAATGCCAATTCAGTGCTCGCACAAGACCTAAACGTGAACAAGGCGAGCTTTGAAAAAGCTCAATCAGAATTAGCAGTTGTTTCGAGTCCAGACATCCAAATTATTCAAATGAATAATCCAACGGGGACTGGTTCAGAAAAGGCAACAATTTTTTGGGACAAGAAAAACAAGGAAGTGTTTTTAGCTGTGAACGCTTTACCTAATCCTCCCGAAAATAAACAATATCAGTTATGGGCAATCGTAGACGGCGTGCCCGTGGATGCTGGAGTATTCAATGTATCGAACAATGAAGGAGCTCTTCAAAAAATGAAAGGCTTCGAATCTGCTCAAGCTTTTGCTGTAACAGTAGAGAAAATGGGAGGAAGCCCCTCACCAGATTTAACTACACTCACAGTAATCGCAAACGTTTAGAATTACTCAAAGAAATTTTGAAAAGCTCCTGAGAAATCTCAGGAGCTTTTTTTTTTACAAAAATTATTTTTTCGTAAATCCAAAACAATGTTATTTTCGTATATAGTTGTAAATTTATCAGTCAAAATCACTGATTTTGAGTAGATTACAAATAATTTGAGTATTCATTAAAAAAACTGTTCTTATTCACTTTAAGAAAAGCTAACGAGCTTTTTGGAATCAGAATAGTAGTATCTCGTAGTATAGTGTGGAAGGGAGCAGCATCAGGGATTTTGGTTTGCGCTGCTCCCTTTTTTTTTGACTTTTTTTTAAAAATAAAAATCTATTTATTTTAAATAAAAAAATCCAAACCTCTGCTAATGGCGTAAATGAATCAACTAAGTTTTAAAAAAATAAATTAAATAAAGTTGATTATGAAAAAGCAAATTTTTGGATTCGTGATTGCATCAGCAATCTCAACAGGAGCTTTCGCTCAAAACGTTACAGTAGGCGGTGAGCCAATGTTGCCTGCTAAAAACATCATTGAAAATGCTGTTAACTCAAAAGACCATACAACACTTGTAGCGGCGGTTCAAGCTGCTGGTCTAGTAGAAACCTTACAAGGAGCTGGCCCTTTCACCGTATTCGCACCTGTAAACGACGCATTTGAAAATCTTCCAGCTGGAACAGTAGAAACACTCTTGAAACCTGAGAATAAGGCTGCATTAACAGGTGTACTGACTTATCACGTTGTACCTGGAAAATTAGATTTTAATGCTCTCGCTGCAGAGGTTAAAAAAGGAAAAGGAAAAGCAGTGCTTGCTACGGTTAACGGTGGCAAACTAACTTTCCAAATGAACGGAGCACATAACATTATCATCTCAGATGAAAATGGTAACAAAGCAAACATTAGTGTCTACGATGTTTATCAGAGCAATGGAGTTATTCATGTGATTGATAAAGTAGTTCTTCCTAAATAATTAAACTATCTAGGATAAAAAAAAGCCCTCTTTCGAGGGCTTTTTTTTATCTGATAATTACTATTGGTTTCTTCGATTGGTAGTCATCTTTTGAAAGACTTAACAAATACATTCCGTTCGGAATGGTACCTGGCAACTCTAACATTTTTCTGGACTCTCCTGAAAAGACTAAAACATCTTGCATAACGATCTTTCCAGTCAAATCTAACAAGCGTAACTCCAAAACGTCATTAATGCTAGTGTTAAAGTCGATATTAATAATCGTATTTGCAGGATTGGGGAACAAAGCAAAATCAATTTCGCTTGTTGAATTTCCATTTAAAATAATTCCATTCGCAGGTCCAGCGATTTGAATACATGAAACAGGTCCAAATGGTATTGTAGTTCCAGAAGCAACTATTGGTCTTACACGCACATTATAAGTTGCTCCCATCACAAATCCATTGGCTGCGGTCAGCTGCATATATCTTGAGCCATTACTTGTTGAAACATAAAATGGAGCTCCAGCTATGTCTGTTCTCACTAACTCAAACTCATATCCATCAGCACCACAAACGCGTGGATTACACATCACAAGTTGGTTAATACTTTTTACAGCTGGACAAGCGTCTGATGCTCTCAAAGCAACGGTTGCGGGTGCTCCAATATTCATTGTGCAAATGTTGCTTCCTTGAACAATTAGGTTTTCAGTTTGACCAAGTCCATTCGTTACAGTGTACATACTGTTAATCGTTACATTGTAAGCCTGGTTATACGCCAAGCCATCAACCCACTCTAGTGAAATTTTGGTAGAACCAAAGCTGTTGTATACCAAAGTTTCACCACCACCTACTGGAGTAAACTCAAATTGATAATTGCTAGTTCCAGTATGGACAGCTTTGAAAACAGTACATAAACTGTAGCTTGGATAGTTGTAATTACAACTTGATTCCAAGAAATAACTCAAGCAAATATTAAACTGACCAGTCCCCTGTGCAGAGTTATAGTTTCTTACTCCTATATAATAAGTTTCTCCTGCTGTTAATCCGCCAAAATTGAGTACTTCATTTCCAAGTCCGCTCTGTAGATTTTCCACATCGACTAACTGACCATCTGCATCCTGAAGTTCAATTAAAATATTAGCATTAGAAGATGTCGTGTTTACACGAATACCTGATGTCACAGCAGTGAATGAATACCACAAATCTTCTCCTGTAATGCACGCAGCAAGCGCATCAGCTGAAGGACTAGCTTCACTTAAATCACCACTAATTGTAGTACAATTATTATATTGTTGTATAACCACAGGTAACGCTCCCGCTATGTCGTCATTCGCTGCAAATTCACCATTGCAACCTTCATCAATTACTGTATTGCAGTTATTGTCGATGCCATCACAAAGTTCTGTTGCACCTGGACGAACAGCATTATTCGAATCATTACAGTCTGTTGAATTCAATACATAACCTGCTACTGGAGAACAAGAGCTAATTGTCACAGATGCATTTCCATAACTATCCCCATCAAAGTCTTGATAATAAGTCACCGGTAAAATACATGAACCATTGTTCTGATTCGCTATCGGGTTGAAGTTGCAAGCTAAAGGATTGGTACATCCAAGTATGATGCATGATCCATTATCATTATTCGCCAAAGGATTGTAATTAGAAGCCAGAGGGTTTGTACATCCACTGATGACACATGATCCATTATCTGTTGTAGCAGTTGGATTGTAGTTATCTGCTAAAGGATTGGTACATCCTAAAATAATACATGATCCATCATCAATTGTAGCTATAGGATCATAATTCGCGGCTAATGGATTCGTACATCCCTCATATTGACATGATCCATCATCTGTATCTGCATTCGGATTGTAGTTCACTGCAACCGGATCTGTACAACCTACAAACAAACATGAACCATCATCTGTATTTGCCGCTGGATTATAATTAGAGGCCAATGGATCAGTACAACCTTCAACGATACATGTACCATCATCAATAGTAGCACATGCGTCATAATTGCTCGATGCTGAACTTGTACAGCCATAAACATCACCTACCAAATACTCTAATTGGAAACTACCAGTGAGTCCTTGGAAACCACCCACTTGAACATAATATGTTTGGCCAACGGTTAAGTCTGCACAACCTAATTCGATTGTAGAGAATAATCCAATATTGTCATCATTGCAAGCAATCACCGGCCCTGAACAACTTCCTGCTCTCACGGCCATGCGAGTGTCGTTAATTGGCTCGGAACCTGGCAAGCTTCCAGAAGAAGTTTCCAGAATCACATCACCACCATTGTAAACGAAAGAGTACCAAATGTCTTGAATTTGAGTCTGTCCTCCGCAACCAGGGTTGGTTCCATTGAAACATGAACCCTCGTTAGTTACGGTAATTGGTGCCACATTCGCAACAAGTGGAGTAGCACCTGCACAAATGTCGTTTGAAGGTCCGAAAACACATGAGCCATCATCAACGCCTGCTGTTGGATCAAAGTTGCAAGCATTCACATCCGTACAACCCGGTAAGGCTTGATTGAAGCAAAAAACTTCCGTAGCGGAGTATCCAAAAGCTGGGTCCTGCGGTGCAAAAACATAGGATCCATCGGAAGCATAGGTCATCCAATAACCACCATCAGCACATCCAGTAGATGTTAAACCGTCACCATAAGAGTCACTGATAACAAAATCAAAGCAGCCATCAGGAAGACACAATGGAATAACAGTTTCAGATTGTGCAGGAAGAGCAGTACTTTGATAAATGGAAACGCCTCCTGAAAAAATCTCCCACGAGGTTTCTGTTGGATAGCAATCGGTCAAGATATGCAGATTCACCAAATTAACACCGCCTGTAACATTATACGATGAAGTAGCTGAGTTATTCGATAGATTATCGTCATCACTACCATTGACAGACACAACTTCAAATTCTACTGTGAAAGCTCCCGCACCATAGTTGTATGATGGAAGCGTAATAGTCGCAGTTGCACCCGAAGCCAAGTTACCCGTCCATATGTATTGCACTGGTACATTCGCTCCAACGGTAGTGCTAATTTGCATTTGCGTTACAGCGTCTGAACCCGCGTTGAGAATAGTAATTTGAGGTGTAATATCCTCGTCACAAACAGTACCAGTGGGACTTATTACATCTGATATTGTGACATCAAGAGCCGGCAAAGAGTAGAGTGGGGCAGACCACAATCCACGACCGTACGTGGCAGCAACGATCGTGTTGGATGCGTAATGAATTTCCAATTCAGTCACCTCCACATTTGGAAGGTTGTTCATGTATGGAACCCATGTGTTTAATACATCATCACGATAGTAGACACCAGCATCTGTTCCTACATAAATTCCACCTGAAGTACCAGCTTGATAAACTATACAGTTTGCAGGAATATTCGGAAGGTTGCCAGAAATATTGGTCCAGCTTGTTCCTGCATTTATAGACTTATACACTTTACTACCACTTGTAAAACCAGAAATGGTAACATAAACTTCTTGAGCATTGGACGGATTAGTGGTGATATATGTGATGTAACCACCGGGCAAACCACTGACCGTTGTGAATGATGTACCGTTGTTTGAGCTCACATAAAGTGTTCCTCCCTTCGAACCATAGATATAATTGTTGTCGGCTTGAGCTACGCAAAGAGCATTCAAAACACCCGTACCCATAGCGCCAAGGGTTGTAAAAGATGTACCACCGTTGATTGACTTATAAACTCTCGTTTTGCCCACATAAAGGTGATCTGAGTTTGCACTTCCAATCACATATGGAGTTACCCATGCGCCATCCTCATTAACTCCGGTGCCTCCGGATGTACATACTTGTGTTCCAAAAGAGATGCCTCCGTTAGTGCTTTTTCGAATATCACCATAGTACAACTCACCATACATGATGCTAGGATTGGTAGGATTGATGATACACTCCATACCATCGCCACCAATCGGGCGCGTATGGGTGGCGCCATTCTTTAAATTGGTACCGTTATCTTGCCACCCTGTAATAACTACGTTCTGACTCGCTGTAGAAAGACCCAATCTGTATTGCTGTGCAATTTGAAGATTGCTTGAGATATCAGAATACGATGTTCCACCATTGGTTGTTGTGAATACTCCACCATCACATCCCACTAATAATCTGCTCGTTCCAGGAACAAAATACAATGAGTGTATATCTGCGTGGACGTATGGAGCACCTCCACCGCCGTACCAATGTGCATTTAAAGACCAGTTGGTTCCTCCATTAGAACTTTTATAAATGTTTACACCACCGGTGTAGATAATTTCAGCATTTGTTGGATCGGCTTCAATTGCGATATCATACCATGCCTGACCACCCGTATCCAATCCATTCGGATCATAGCCCATCAAATTTAAAGGACCTGTGTAACGCGCTGTCCAGTTGAGTCCAGCATCAGTTGAACGATAAACACCACGAAGACCATAACTTGAATTACCAGCTAGAATGTAAACATAATTGGGTTGGTTAACAGAAACTGCCAAGGCCATTCTTGAAACGTTAGTGGTAGGAAGACCTGTTGTTACTTGCGCCCAATCCTGCCCGTTATTGGAAGATCGATAAAATGAAGTTCCTGAGGCATATATAATATTGGAGTTGGTTGGATGGAACTCCAAATCTTTAAAGGATCCAGTTTGCTCTTGAGTAAAACTAACGCCAGCATCAGTTGATCGATAGATTCCATTGCTTGTCGCAACAATAAGTATGTTACTATTGGTGGGATCAATCATAATTCGGCTTGTGGTTCTTTGATTACCAACAGACCATGAAAGCCCCGTAGTATTCCAAGTAAGCCCACCATTTGTTGATTTCAATACACCGAGTGAATAAGTATCACCAGCATCTCCATCGCCCGTTGCGATATAAATCGTATTGACATTATTAGGATCAATTGCAATATCAGATACACCTATTGAAGATAAAAAGTCTGTATTAAGAACAGTCCAAGAGACTCCAGAGTTGGTTGTTTTCCAAACACCACCCCCAGGAGCACAACCATAAAATGTAGTCGAACTACCTGGCTCATTTCTGACGTTGTTAATACGCCCAGCACCTCCACCGCCTGTTGGAATGGTTGTATTACCAATGTACTGCCAGTCACCCGGCATCATGCTATTGCTTTGGAACATCGCAGGTGCCTCTTGCATTGCAACGAACACAGCATCGGGAGCAAAACGGATCCCTGATGGGTAACAGCGCTGTTCCATGAACCATTCCCAACGCTTGTATTGCTTGTAACCTTTTCCTTTGACGATTTCTTTACCTTGCCATTCTTGTTCAAAGCTTCCTTTAACTTCTTGAATAGGAACGCTGCGATCAAGCATTTTTTCTTGCCAAGATTGTTGAGAATAACTTTCTAAACTCAATAGAGCAAGGGAAACCAACAGAAGCGTTGATTGAAATAGATTTCTCATATGGGATATAAATAGAGATTTAAGGCGTGCATACGCCTTGTGAGAGATTTGGTTTTGATTCATTAGTGGCTTTGGTTTCAAACTGCCACGAAATAAAGGTTTTAGCTCCAAAAAACCAAGTTATATCTATTGTTTTTATTAATATTTGCTAATTTTGTTAGCAATACGTGTTGAAAACTCCATGAAGAGCTTTCCAATGCAAGTCATTCTTAATTCTACTTTCGTTGATTGATCCCAAACAGGGATTTGAAGGATATTGATATGGCAGAAAATACGCAGTATACAGAAGATAACATCCGGTCACTAGAATGGCATGAGCACATTCGTTTGCGCCCAGGTATGTATATCGGTAAATTAGGTGATGGGTCCACTTCCGATGATGGAATATATGTCTTATTAAAAGAAATTCTCGATAACTCTATCGATGAATTTGTGATGGGAAATGGAAAGACCATCGACATCACAATTAAAGATGGAACAGTATCCGTTCGAGATTATGGAAGAGGCATTCCATTGGGTAAAGTGATTGATTGTGTTTCAAAAATCAATACAGGTGGAAAATATGATAGTCGTGCTTTCAAGAAGTCAGTTGGATTGAATGGGGTAGGTACGAAAGCCGTAAATGCGCTTAGTTCATATTTCAAAGTTGAATCTTTCAGAGACGGTGAAACAAAAGCTGCAGAATTTGCAAAAGGAAATATCACTAAAGACTATAAAATAGCGAAAACCGATATTAAAAATGGAACAGCAATGACTTTCATTCCCGATGAAAGTATCTTCCATAATTATCAATTTCGAGCGCAGTACGTAGAACGCCTTCTTTGGAACTATGCATATTTAAATTCTGGTCTGACCATCGTTTTTAACGGACAAAAATTCAAATCAGAAAATGGACTGAGAGATCTTTTGACCAACAACATGTCTGAAGATCCATTATATCCAATCATTCACTTGAAAGGAGATGATATCGAAGTTGCAATTACGCACACCAATTCATACGGTGAAGAATATTACAGCTTTGTTAACGGTCAATACACAACGCAAGGCGGAACGCACCAAGGTGCTTTTAGAGAAGCCTATGTAAAAGTGATTCGCGACTTTTTCCAAAAAGACTACGAAGCTGTTGACGTCCGATCAGGAATTGTTTGTGCCGTTGCTGTGAAAGTCATTGAACCCGTTTTTGAATCTCAAACAAAAACAAAACTCGGTAGCAATGAAATTGAGCCGAACGGAAAAAGCATGAAAGCTTTCGTGCTAGAATTTTTGCAAAAAGAATTAGACAATTTCTTACATAAAAACGCAGAACATTCTCAAGCACTATTAAAGAAAATTCTTCAAAGTGAAAGAGAAAGAAAGGAGCTAGCAGGTATTGCAAAACTGGCAAGAGAAAGAGCAAAAAAAGCAAATCTTCACAACAGAAAACTTCGTGACTGTAAAGTTCACTTCGTAGATAAGCATGCTCTCGCGCCTGAAACAACACTGTTCATAACGGAGGGTGATAGTGCGAGTGGATCGATCACTATCTCGAGAAATGTTCAGACTCAAGCTGTGTTCAGCTTGAAAGGGAAGCCACTCAATACCTACGGACTCACTAAAAAAGTAGTTTACGAAAATGAGGAATTCAATCTTCTTCAAGCAGCTTTGGACATTGAGGATGGATTGGATACGCTTCGCTATAATAAGGTTGTAATTGCAACAGATGCTGATGTTGACGGAATGCACATTCGTCTGCTCATGATTACTTTCTTCCTGCAATTTTTCCCTGATCTTGTAAAGTCAGGTCACTTATACGTGCTATCAACTCCACTATTTAGAGTTCGTAACAAGAAGGAAACGATTTATTGCTATAGCGATATAGAAAGACAAAATGCAATAGCCAAATTGGGAACAAAGCCTGAAATCACTCGATTCAAAGGGCTTGGAGAAATCAGCCCAGATGAGTTCAAGTTCTTTATTGGTGAGGATATTCGATTAGAGCCTGTTGTGATTGGAAAAGAATCTCATCTTAAGGACATGCTAGAATTCTACATGGGAAAAAACACTCCCGATCGCCAAGAATTCATCATTAAGAATTTGAAGGTCGAAAAAGATTTAGCATTAGAAAAGAAAGAAGAGGAAACCGAAGAAGAAGAGGTAGCTTAATTATTTAGAAAATTATGTCAGAAGAAATTGAAGATAGCGACTTGAATGGCGGAGGAGAAGGAGAGTTAAGTAAGATCACTCAAGTTCAAGGATTGTATGAAAACTGGTTTTTGGATTATGCGAGTTATGTAATCCTTGAGCGTGCTGTGCCGCACATCAATGATGGTCTCAAGCCAGTACAAAGAAGAATTTTACACTCTCTCTGGGAGATGGACGATGGTCGCTTTAATAAGGTAGCCAACGTCATTGGAAATACAATGAAGTATCACCCACACGGTGACGCTTCCATCGGAGATGCATTAGTTCAAATAGGGCAGAAGAACCTACTTTTTGACACGCAAGGTAACTGGGGAAATATTTTTACCGGTGACTCGGCTGCTGCACCTCGTTATATCGAGGTGCGACTTAATAAGTTTGCGAAGGATGTAGTCTTCAATCCGAAAACTACTACTTGGTTATCAAGTTATGACGGAAGAAACAAAGAGCCTGAAACACTTCCAATCAAGTTTCCACTTCTTCTTGCCCTCGGAGTAGAAGGTATCGCCGTTGGATTGGCTTGCAAAATTCTTCCTCATAATTTCAATGAACTAATCGATGCTAGCATTGATGTTTTAAAAGGAAAAAAAACAAATATCCTCCCCGATTTTCAAACGGGCGGTCTAGCTGATTTTTCCGATTACAATCATGGATTGCGCGGTGGAAAAATCAGAGTACGTGCTAAGATTAAAAAAGATGATAAAGACAAAACCCTTATCATCACTGAAATCCCTTTCAGTACGACTACAGGCAGTTTGATTGATTCTATCCTAAAAGCAAACGATAAGGGTAAAATTAAAATCAAGAAGATTGAAGACAATACCGCAGAATTTGTGGAGATTGTAGTGCACCTCGCACCAGGAGTGAGTCCTGATAAAACAATTGACGCATTGTATGCATTCACAGATTGTGAAGTGAGCGTCAGCCCCAACTCGTGTGTAATCCAGAACGATACTCCGTATTTCTTGAGCGTCGATGAATTGCTAAGAATATCAACGGAGCATACCAAGTATTTAATCAAACGAGAACTGGAAATTGAACTTTCAGAGCTCCGCGAACAATGGCACTTTGCTTCTTTAGAGAAAATATTCATCGAGAAAAGAATCTATCGCAAAATCGAAGAATGCGAAACGTGGGAAGAGATCATCGATACGATTCATAAAGGTCTCAAGCCTTTTACTAAGCATTTCCTCAGAGCTATTACTGATGAAGATGTGTCTCGATTGACAGAAATCAAAATCAAACGTATTTCGAAATTCGATAGCAATAAAGCTGACGAATACATCGCAAAGCTTGAGGGACAAATCGAAGAAGTTCAGAAAAAACTCGATGAGCTCACGGATACAACTATTGCGTATTTCAAGGATTTAAAAGCGAAATACGGAAAAGGGAAGGAGCGCCGCACTGAAATCAAACCATTCGATGTTGTCCAGGCTTCTCAAGTAGCCATTGCAAATGCAAAGCTTTTCGTGAATTTCAGCGAAGGATTCGTCGGAACAGGCTTGAAAAAAGACGAAGGCGAATATGTTGGAGATTGCTCAGATATTGATGACATCATTGTTTTCAGAAAAGATGGAAAAATGCTGGTCAGTCGCGTGCAGTCAAAAGCTTTCTTAGGAAAGGATATCATTCATGCTGCTGTTTGGAAAAAAGATGATAAGCGAACCATCTATAATATGATTTACCGTGATGGTAAAAATGGTGGTGCAATGATGAAACGATTTGCAGTCACGGCCATTACAAGAGATAGAGAATATGATCTGACCAAAGGTCTACCTGGTAGTGAAGTGCTTCATTTTAGTGCTAATCCAAATGGAGAAGCGGAAGTGGTCACTGTTCACCTTCGTGCTCTAGAACGATTAAAAAAGTTGAAGTTTGACATTGATTTTTCAGAGCTTGCTATCAAAGGCAGAGATGCAAATGGAAATGTATGTTCTAAATATCCAGTTAAAAAAGTAGAGCTGAAACAAGCCGGTATTTCTACGCTTGGTGCTCGTAAGATATGGTTGGATGAAAGCGTAATGCGTCTCAACGAAGAAGGCCATGGAAGATTCCTAGGTGATTTCGAAGCAGAAGACAAACTTCTCATTTTACTCTCATCCGGAGTTTACAAATTGATTGCTCCTGATCTCAGTACGCATTTCGATGATAATTTAATCGCCGTAGAAAAATTCATACAAGAAAAACCAATCAGTGCAGTTTACTTCGATGGCGAAAAAGAAGCTTGGTTTGTAAAGCGATTCTTGGTTGAACCTTCTAAAGGACCAGTGACATTTATTTCAGAACACCCAAAAAGTAAATTAGGAGTTGCCACTTTGTTACATCATCCAACAGTGTATGTTCGCTTCAACAAAAAGTTCAAGCAAGCTCAGCACAAAATGGATGAAAGTATCCAATTGAGAGAGTTCATTGCTGTGAAGGGATTGAAAGCAATCGGAAATAAATTAACGAATCTTCCAATACTTAGTGTTGACCTTTTGGAGCCAGATGAACAACGTGAAAACGAATCTGAAAACCTTCTACAAGAAATGTTGAAGGCTAAAAGACCTGCTAAAATTCAAATAGATAGACCAGATGCCTCCATTGGAACTGAGTCTGAAATTGAATTGAAAAAAAGCGGATTAACTGGGACCGGTAAACAGGAAAGTCTGTTTTAATATAAAAGAAGTATATTTGTATTTAGCTATTTAACAACTAAGCTAAATGCAAAAATACTTCTTTTCATTTGCTCTCATCTGCTCGAGCATATTTGTAAGTGCCCAAAAAGATAGCACTTTCTTTGAAATTGGAATGAATGTCGTTCCAGTCATCAAGAACATTCAAAATACAGAAAGCAAATTTGCTTCTTCTCCCTATTTATTGACTTTGGAAAAAAGTTTCGGGAAAGTTGGACTTCGAGTAGGAGCGGGATATGATTCCGATTCACGCACAGAACTTGCTGACCCGAGCAACGGAAATACCAATTTCGATAATGACACAAGTTCTATGGACTTGAGATTTGGTATCGTCTTGTATAAAAATTTCAATGAAAAATGGTCTTTAAAATATGGAGTGGATGCATTGATTTCAAACCAATCGAGATCAAGCAACACATTCTTTATTGATCAAACAGGTAATGAAAATGAAACGCTTAACTCTCTTGAGTCAAAAGGTTTCGGGGTTTCTCCTTTTCTCTTTGCTCAATACCATGTTTCAAAAAACTTCAGTCTTGGAACCGAAATTGGATTTAAATACATTGGCTATACCTCTGTAGAAAAAGATGAAAATTCAGAATTCCCTGAATTCAATACGGAAACAAATCGTGAATCTACTGTGTTGTCAATCGTTCCACCGACGTCTTTATTTTTAATAGTAAGATTCTAAATAATAACTAGCATGAGAAGATCTCACCTAACGATCATCACCCTATGCTCTCTTATTGTTTTGGTATTTGCTTGCCAAAAAGATACACCCCGCCCAGAAGCGCGAGTGCTTACTCTTCCTGAAAATGTTTATCGCTATGACTCTTTAAACGGTCAAGTCAGCTTCGACCCATTTGAAGGTTTTCAGGTAAACAATCACAAAGCGACCCTCGGTCGTGTTTTATTTTATGAAACACAGCTTTCAATCAACAACCGTATTAGCTGTGGAACTTGTCATAAACAAGCCTATGGATTCGCAGATAACGTCCAGAAGAGCTTAGGATTTATGGACATACCGACTGATCGTAATTCCCCTGCTATCTTAAATGCGGGATTACAAGAAGCCTTTTTCCATGATTTGAGAGAACCAGTTCTTGACAACATGGTTCTTCAACCGATCGCACACAAAGTTGAAATGGGTTTAGAAGACCCTAATTATATGGCCGCAAAAATTGCCAAGATTCCATATTATGAAGAGCTATTTACAAACGCCTTTGGAGATTCTTTCATTTCAAGAGAAAGAATTAGTGAAGCTTTGGTTCATTTCATTCGTGCAATGATCAGTGTCAATTCTAAATTTGATATCGGGAAAGAGACCAACTTTGCAAATTTCACAGAGGAAGAGCTCGTTGGAAAAGAATTATATTTTCATGGATTGCCATGCTCATCATGCCATGGTGGCAATAATTTGAATGGGGGAGCGAGCGCAGCTGAAAACATAGGACTAGATAGATGGTACTCTGATCGCGGTACCATGGATATTGATCCTGTATCACTAGACTCGATGAACGGTTGGTTCAAAGTGCCATCTCTCCGAAACATTGAGGTCACTGGCCCTTACATGCATGACGGTCGCTTCAAAACACTAGAGGAAGTCGTTGAGTTTTATAATAGTGGTATCCAACATCATCCTCAGTTGAGTTTCATGCTTCGCAAGAATACAAATGGAGGATTCTTCTTCCTCGGAGAAGATCCGCAGGACACTTACATGAACGAGTTAACCAACATTCAACCGCTCAGAATGCACATGAGTGAAACAGAAAAAAGAGCACTTGTGGCCTTTATGAAGACTTTCACCGACGAAAACTTCCTGCGCGACGAAAGATTCAGCGATCCTTTTCAATAAAAAAATCCAAGAGGATTGGTAATTCGTAAGTAAAGCAAAGAGCATTATTGCTTAATGCTTACTAACTAAATTACCAATACGAATGAAAAGAAAATTACTCTTGTGGGTAATTGGCGGAGTGATGATGGCATTCACTTCACAAAATGCAAAAGCCCAGAACATCTACGGCATTTCTGATAATAGTTTGATATTAATCAATACTCAAACTATTGGAAATGCACAAGGAAATCCAATCACAGGAATTCCTGAGAATCTAACCCTACAATCAATCGATTTCCGCCCAGCAACCGGCGAATTATTCGGTTTTGCATATGAGCAATCCACAGGATTGGGTCAACTCTTTAGCATTGACAAATCAACTGCAGTTGCAACTCCAGTTGGTTCAATGCCGCTTATGCTCGCTGCAAATATGGGCGAGGTTTACATAGATTTTAACCCTACTGTAGACCGCATCAGATTGGTAAGTAGTAACGATAATAACTACAGATTAAATCCTATCACTGGAGGTCTGGCTGCTACCGATGGCACTATTGCTTATGCCATGACAGATGTTAATATGGGAATGAACCCAGAAATTATTACTGGTGCATACACGAATAGCTATATTGGTAGTACATCCACTGTCCTTTATAATTACGATGCAGCAGCAAACGTATTTACATCTCAAGTACCTCCAAACAATGGTACACAAAACACATTAACCAATTTCCTACCTGGTCAGGCAATGGAAGCCGGAAATGGAGATCTCGACTTCTTCTATGATAGTCAAAACAACTCAAACATTGCCTATTTCGCAGCAAAACCAATGGGGCAATCTTTTGATCGTCTTTATAGTGTTGACGTATTGGGTGGGTCAATTTCAGACCTTGGAGAACTGAATATCGATCTTTCTGATATCGCAGTGGAAATTTCATTCGCACCACTACCAATAATGGGGCGTCTTGTATATGGCTTAACTTCTAATAGCTACCTTATCTCATTTGATAGTGCAAACCCAATGTCTGTTTACACACATGTTGCTGTTTCGGGATTAGCGATGGGTCAATCACTTGTGGGTATGGATTTTCGTCCCGCAAATGGTATGCTTTACGGCTTGGGTTATAACAGCATGAACGGTGAAGCCCGTATTTATACAATTAACACTATGAATGGTGCAGCAACAGCAATTGGAGATGCACCTATTATGTTGGGAATGAATTTGGGAAAAATAGGATTTGACTTTAATCCAGCTGTAGACCGTATTCGTGTTATCACTAGTAACAATTCAAACTTCAGATTACATCCAGATACTGGGGTACTTGTTTCTACAGACTTACCGCTCAACTTCGCAGCGGCAGATATGAATGTGGGTATCAATCCATCCATCGGAGCTGGAGCCTACTCCAATTCTTTTATGGGAACTACAGCCACTACTTTGTTTAATTATGACGATTCTCTCAACATTTTCGTTTCTCAAGTTCCACCAAACGACGGCACATTGAATACCATTGGTTCATCTGGAATTATGGTAAATCTTATGGACCCTACATCTGACCTTGATATTTTTTATACACAGCAAGGTGCAATGAACACGGCCTTATTCTCAGCAAATGTCGGAATGAGCAGCTTTGACAACCTTTACAATGTAGATTTAACAACAGGAGCTGCGACGCTCATTGGTAAAATTGGAAATGGCATAGCTGTGCTCGACATATCAGCCACCACCATTATGCTTGATCTTGAAGCTCCAATGTTGACTTGCGTTGAGGATCAAATGATTGAGGCTGAAATGATGTGTATGGCAACATTGCCTGATTTCACGACATTGGTAATGGCATCAGATAATTCAGGTGATGTGCCTATGCTATCTCAAATGCCAATGCCAGGAATGATGATTTCTGAAGAAACAACAGTCACTATTACTGCAACAGATGCTAGCGGCAACGTAGCCACTTGCTCATTCGTAGTGTCTATATCTGATATGACTCCTCCTTCGATCTCATGTACTGTGGGAGCAATGGTAGCAAACCCACTTGGCAACGCAACTGTTTTCGTTAGTCTTCCAGTTCCAACTGTAATGGACAATTGTGACGGAGTAATGATTACGAATTCCTTCAATTCAATGGAAGATGCTAGCGGATTTTATCCAATTGGTATGACAGAAGTTACATTCAGTGCAATTGATGCAAGTGGTAACACGTCATTTTGTACCATTATGGTAAATGTAGCTTCAGAAACAACTCCTGAAGGTGACTTGATCTTTGGTTTGTCTTCAGATAATATGCTTGTAAGCTTTGGAAGCTCAAATCCTAGCGAGATTCTTTCATCGACTCCAATTTCAGGTGTCACTGAAGGATATATGATTGCAGGAATGGACTCTCGTCCTGCAACCGGTGAGCTCTATGCATTGGCGTACAACGCTGATATGCAGATGGGACAAATCGGAACGATTGATCTTGGTACAGGTTTGTGGACAGGTATTGGAACTCCTGTAATGTTAGCTCTTGGAAATGAGTCAATTGGGTTCGATTTTAATCCTACAGTTGATAGAATTCGTGTGATTGGAGCTAACAATGGTAACTACAGAATGCACCCTGTAACAGGAGCTATTGCTGCAACTGATCTTACACTTGCATTTGCTGCCGGTGACATCAACGCCAACCAAGATCCTGCAATGGGTTCTGGCGCTTATATCAATAGCTTTAATGGGGCAACTTCTACCACTTTATATGATTACGATCAGGTTCTAAATATTTTAGCAACTCAGGTTCCGCCAAACGATGGAATTTTGAACACTGTCGGAAATAGCGGCATTGTGGTGAATTCTGAAGACCCATCTGTGGATCTGGATGTGTTTTACGATCTTGAAACAATGGAAAACAGAGCCTATTTGAACGCTAACACCATGGATTCCAGCGATATGCTATACATGTTGGATCTTTCTACAGGTATGGCTATGGAAATAGACCAAATCGGTTCTGGCTTAGCTATTCTAGATATCGCGGCATACATTGGTGAAATTGCGGTTGGAACAGAAGAAGTTGCTCTAGAATTGGAAACTTTCCAAGTTTATCCAAATCCAGCTGATCAAGTATTGAATATCAGCTTCAAATCAAATCAAACTGGGGTAGGCTCAATTGTAATTACAGATATCACTGGAAGAGCTGCATACATCCTAAACAATTTAGCAATTGGTCAGGGATCAGTTTTGAGATCAATTGACATCTCAGAATTGTCTGCAGGAATTTACACAGTTAATTTTAGTCTAAACGGCAATCTAGTTCAGAGTCAGAAGTTGACGGTGAAGTAGAATTGATGGTTAATATCGGGTGATGATAAAGAATGGCCGCAGAGATGCGGCCATTTTTTTATTGCAAATCATCTGGCTAATAGTCAATAGATTGGGCATTTCGAAACTGCTTCTTTTATCTCATAATTTACATTATGTAAAGTAAAATACTCGATTTAAAGGCCGGACTTACTCCGGCCTTTAATATTACTTACTTAGCTAATAAAGCTTTCATTCTTTCATAATCCTCTGTTCTACCTGCCTTCAAATAAGCATCTTTCAAAGCGGTAAATAATTGTCTCTCCTCTGAGGTACCTTTCACGTTTTCTGGCGTGTTTGCTTTCGCAACTTCTAATTGCTCAACAGCCTTTGTAAACAACTTGGTAGCTTCAGCAACGCAGTCGTTATACTTCGCTGTTTCTCTTGGTGGGATTTCATTACACTGAATATCACGATCTAAACCCTGGTTGAAATACAATGCGCCCAAATTGAACAATACATCGTAATTCTTTGGATTGATTGTCAAAGCCTTCTTGTAAGCCTCTTCTTCATCTGCTTTCTTACCTAGCTTATCATATGTGATTCCTAATACATACCAAAACATCTCATTGTTTGGCTCCGCTTGTGTCAAAGAAACCAGAAGTTCTTCAGCCTTAGCATATTCTTCAGCAGTTAGGTAAACATTCACCTCGGCACGAAGTAATTCGCTATCTTTTGGATATTTCGCTCTTGCATCAGCTAAAACTTGTGTAGCCTTTGGCTTATCACCAGCTTTCAAATGAATATCAGAGATATAACGATACACATCCGGAACATTATAGCCATATTCAGCGCATTTGGTGTAACCTGCCAATGCTTCAGCTGTTTTGCCGCATTGGTCATTGCATAATGCTGTATTGAAAATCATCGACGTATCGAGAACTCCAAACTTACCGGAAATCTCGCCTATTGAACTATAAGTTAAAGCAGCGCTACAAAAGTCCTTGTTATCCAAGTACTTATTAGAATCAACAAATAGTAATTCTTGGATTTTCGCAAGTGCAGCTTGTACCTCTGCCTTGTAATCTCCGTATTTATCCAATTCCAAATTCTTGAAGTAGCTTTCTTTTGCCAAATTCAATGCATTTGGAAATTCAGCCTTAAGAGCTGGATCATTTGCAATGTTTAAATAGATTTCACCACGGTATCTCCAGGTCTTTTCTTTTCCTGTAGCTTTTGGATCTTTCATAGCCTCCTCGATGTAGGTTGCAGCTGCTCTGAAATCACCGCTCTTATTTGCATTAAACGCATTGGTCACAGAAACCTGCGCGAAAGCTGTTGTTGCTCCAAAAAATGCAATAGAGAGAAAAACTGTTTTTTTCATATTTCTATTAATTAATTGTTCAAATGTAATTGGGACGTCAGCGTTTTCCAACTTCCCTGCCAAAGTTAGGTAAATAAAAAAACCGCATTCATGAATATGATGCGGTTTTTAATTTATTCCATAAAATTAATACTAATTCTACTTCTTATTCTTCTGTAGTTGTTGCTTCCGCCTCTGAGTTACCTTCTGCTGGCATGGTTCCATCATTTAGCGGCTCAACACCTTCAACTGATTCTTCTTCATCATCTTTCATAACAGAACAAACAGCTGCAATCTCATCATTACCACGAAGGTTGATGAGCTTTACTCCTTGTGTTGCTCGGCCCATTACTCGAAGATCCTCCACACGCAATCTGATTGCAATTCCAGATTTATTGATGATCATGAAATCATGGTCTTCATCCACACCTAGAATAGAGATCAAATTACCTGTTTTATCGGTTACATTAATGGTTTTCACACCTTTACCACCGCGATTGGTTACACGGTAGTCATCCAATGATGATCTCTTACCAAAACCTTTCTCCGAAACAACCAGGATGTCTTGTTCTGGGTTGCTAACACAGACCATTCCGATAACTTCATCATTTTCAGAACCTAAGGTCACACCCTTTACACCTTGAGCCGTTCTTCCAACTGCGCGAACGGTACTTTCATGGAAGCGAATCGCCTTACCTTCTTTTAATCCCATGATAATTTCACAATTACCATTGGTCAGGCGTGCTTCAAGTAGCTCATCTCCCTCCACAATGGTGATAGCATTAATACCATTAGAACGTGGGCGGCTATATGCCTCAAGAGATGTCTTCTTGATAAGTCCCTGACGAGTGCAAAGAATTACGAAATTGTTGTTTACGTATTCTTCGTTCATCAAATCCTTCGTTGGGATGTACGCCAAAACCTTGTCGTCTTGTTCGATATTGATCAAGTTTTGGATCGCTCTTCCTTTTGAAGTTTTAGTTCCTTCCGGAACCTCAAACACTCTCATCCAGAAGCATCTACCCTTTTTGGTAAAGATCAATAACCAGTCGTGATTGGTAGCAGTAAATATGTGCTCTACGAAATCCTCTTGACGTGCAGTTGTTCCTTTTGAACCAACACCGCCACGAGATTGAGAGCGATATTCTGTGAGGTTTGTTCTCTTAATATATCCAGCATGTGTAATGGTAATGACCACATTATCATCTGGAATCATATCTTCGATACTCAAATCAGCAGAAGAATACTCAATCTGCGAGCGGCGAGCATCGCCGAACTTTTCTACTAAATATCTTAGTTCATCTTTGATAATTCCTTTTCTAAGTTCCTCGCTAGCAAGGATTTCACGCAGTTTGTTGATCAACTCCATCAATTGCGCGTACTCTTCCTTGATCTTATCGCGCTCCAAACCTGTAAGTCTTTGCAGACGCATATCAAGAATTGCACGAGACTGGATATCAGAAAGTTCAAACTTCGTCATCAACCCTTCGCGGGCTTCTTCTGGAGTCTGAGAACCACGAATCAAAGCAATTACCTCATCCAAATGATCAAGCGCGATCAATAGACCTTCTAATATATGCGCTCTTTCTTCAGCCTTGCGAAGCTCATACTGCGTGCGGCGAGTAACTACTTCCATGCGGTGAAGGACGTAGTTGGAAATGATGTCCTTCAAATTTAAAACGAGCGGACGTCCACCTACAAGAGCAATGTTATTGACTGAGAATGAGGTTTGTAGAGCTGTATGCTTATACAAATTATTTAACACTACGTTTGGTATAGCATCGCGCTTTAATTCATAAACAACGCGAACACCATTTCTATCAGATTCATCTCTGATTTCGTATATTCCTTCAATTTTTCCTTCTTGACAAAGATCCCAAGTCTTTTTAACCATGTCGGCTTTATTCACTTGGTATGGGATCTCTTCTACGATGATGCAATCTCTGTTATCCGCTTCTTCAAAACGAGTCTTGGCTCTGATAACGATTCGGCCGCGGCCGGTTTCATAAGCAGACTTCACACCGTCAACACCGTGGATTACACCTCCAGTTGGAAAATCTGGTGCTTTGATGTAATTCATCAATCCATCAACGGTGATGTCTTCATTTTCGATGTATGCGATAATTCCTTCGCAAACTTCAACGATATTGTGAGGAGGCATATTGGTAGCCATACCCACCGCGATTCCAGACACACCATTCAATAGAAGGTTTGGAACCTTTGCAGGAAGAACTTTTGGTTCCTCCAGAGAGTCGTCGAAGTTTGGTTGAAAGTCTACCGTCTCCTTATCGAGGTCTTCGAGAAGTTCTTCGGCAATCTTTCTAAGACGTGCTTCCGTGTAACGCATAGCGGCAGCGCTATCACCGTCCATACTTCCGTAGTTACCCTGTCCATCGACCATTGGGTATCTCAGTGACCAATCTTGGGCCATACGCACCATCGTTTCGTAAACGGCACTATCACCGTGCGGGTGAAACTTACCGAGTACCTCTCCGACAATACGGGCTGATTTTTTATGAGGTCTATTTGAAAGTACGCCCAATTCGAGCATACCGAAAAGAACACGTCTGTGTACGGGCTTTAATCCGTCTCTTACATCTGGGAGTGCTCTGCTCACAATAACCGACATCGAGTAATCGATGTAGGCTGTTTTCATCTCATCTTCGATGTTGATGCGAATAATCCTGTCTTCTGCCATTTCGTCTATTTTTAAAATTGCGCACGGATTTTGAAACTACGCGGCCCGCGAAAGTACGATTTTGATAGGCTTTTACTTGTATATCAATGGTGGTTTTTTATTCACATTCCCACAACATCGTGTGAATAATTAACGATTAAAAAATGGTGTATTTGGAATCGTCCAAATACATTTGGAAAGTCGGTAGAAATGCTGTTTCATTGTATCTTCTATCAACGCGCAACTTTTTCGCATAAAAAGTGGTTGAACTAATTAGAAAAGACGGAGTTTTTATGAGTATGGAAGCTAAATTTTCCCCTCAGGTAAAGGATGTAATTACCTACAGTCGCGAGGAAGCACTTCGTTTGGGACATAGCTACATTGGAGTGGAGCACTTGTTATTAGGGCTCATCCGTGAAGGCGAAAGTGTTGCAGTAAAAGTGCTTGTGAGCCTAGATGTAGATTTGAGCAAGCTGAGAAAGGTGATCGAAAGTTCGATCAAATCAACTGCTTCTCAACCTACAGTGAAGCCTGCTGCCTCTGGAATGATTCCATTGGTGAAGCAAGCTGAACGTATTTTGAAAATAACCTATTTGGAAGCTAAAACTTTCAAAGCCACACTAGTTGGCACCGAACATTTACTACTATCCATCCTAAAGGACCAAGATAACGTAGCGACAAGAGCTTTAAAGAGCTTCAGCGTAGATTACCAAATTGTAAGAGATGAACTAGAAAACATGTCTGGTTTATTGAGCGAGCGTGATCTTCCTAAAGCAGAGTTGCCATCTCAAGATGATGACGACGATGATAGAGCATTCGGCGGCGGATCTGGTGGTGCTTCAGGTGGCGGTGGAGCTAAAAAACCTGGAGAAAGCAAAAGCAAAACTCCTGTTCTAGACAACTTTGGTCGTGATCTTACCAAACTCGCTGAGGAAGGAAAGCTTGACCCAATTGTCGGTAGAGAGAAGGAAATCGAGCGTGTTTCTCAAATTTTATCAAGAAGAAAAAAGAACAATCCGATATTGATTGGTGAACCTGGTGTTGGTAAATCGGCAATTGCTGAAGGCCTCGCACTTCGCATCATTCAAAAGAAAGTGTCTCGCGTTCTTTTCAATAAGCGAATTGTTACACTCGACATCGCTTCATTAGTGGCTGGTACAAAATACCGCGGTCAGTTTGAAGAGCGTATGAAAGCCGTAATGAATGAGCTTGAAAAATCTCCAGATGTAATCTTGTTCATTGATGAAATCCACACAATCGTTGGTGCCGGCGGTGCTAGCGGATCTTTGGATGCTTCAAATATGTTCAAGCCTGCTTTGGCTCGAGGCGAAATTCAATGTGTAGGTGCTACTACATTGGATGAATATCGTCAGTATATTGAAAAAGATGGTGCCTTGGAACGTCGTTTCCAAAAGGTCATCGTTGATCCAACTACTGTTGACGAAACAATTCAAATTCTTCACAATATCAAGGACAAGTATGAGGAACACCACAGTGTAACCTATACTCCTGAAGCAATTGAATCTTGCGTTAAACTCACTGCACGTTACATCACAGATCGTCACCTTCCAGACAAGGCCATCGATGCTTTGGATGAAGTTGGATCTCGTGTTCACTTGAACAATATCAATGTTCCGAAAGAAATCATTGATATCGAAAAGAGCATTGAGGATATTAAAGAAGAAAAAAATCAAGTTGTTCGTTCTCAGAAATATGAAGAAGCTGCAAAGCTTCGCGATAAGGAGCGTCAACTTCAAGAACGCCTAGAAGAAGCAAAGCGTAAGTGGGAAGAAGATACCAAAACACATCGTGTAACAGTGACCGAGGCTAACGTTGAGGAAGTGGTTGCGATGATGACCGGTATCCCAGTTACTCGTGTTGCAGAAAAAGAAAGTGGCCGTCTTGCTAAGATGGATGAGGAATTGGAAGGCAAAGTGATTGGTCAAGATAATGCGATTAAAAAAGTGGTGAAAGCCATCAAGCGTAATCGCGCAGGATTGAAAGATCCGAATCGTCCAATTGGTTCGTTCATTTTCCTAGGTCCAACGGGTGTTGGTAAAACTCAACTTGCAAAGGAACTTGCGAAATACCTCTTCGATACTGAAGAAGCTCTGATCCGTATTGACATGAGTGAATACATGGAGAAATTCGCAGTGAGCCGTCTGGTTGGAGCGCCTCCCGGATACGTTGGATATGAAGAAGGTGGACAGTTAACTGAAAAAGTTCGTCGTCGTCCTTACTCTATCATTCTTCTTGATGAGATTGAAAAAGCTCACCCAGATGTATTCAATCTTTTGCTACAAGCGTTAGATGATGGACAAATGACTGATAGCCTTGGTCGTAAAATCGACTTCAAGAATGCAATCATCATCATGACATCCAATATCGGTGCTCGTCAGCTACAAGACTTTGGAACTGGTGTTGGTTTCGGAACATCTTCAAGAAATTCTCAAGAAGAGGCTGATAAAAAAGGGGTAATTGAAAATGCTTTGAAAAAAGCATTCGCTCCTGAATTCCTCAACCGTATTGACGACCTTATCGTTTTCAATGCATTGAAGAAAGAAGACATTCATCAAATCATCGATATCGAATTAGCAAAACTTTTCCATCGCGTAACTGATCTTGGATACAATATCAAGTTGACTGATGAAGCAAAAGACTTTATTGCAGATAAAGGATATGACGAGAAATTTGGTGCGCGTCCATTAAAGAGAGCCATTCAAAAATACTTGGAAGATCCAATAGCTGAAGAAATCATCAGCAGCAATATCAAGACTGGTGAAACTCTTTTAGTTGATTTCAATAAAGAGACTGAAGAAATCACCATGAAGGTCGAGAAATCCAAGCCTTCGAAAAAAGAAGAAAAGACAAAAGACTCCGGAACAGAGGAATAATAAAAATCCCCTTGTCAATGACAAGGGGATTTTTTTTACTTCTTATATCCTTCAATCAGAATATTCAATATTTCTATTGCGGCCGAAGGAATTTTCGTTCCTGGACCAAATATTCCAACACATCCTGAATCATAGAGGAAGTCGTAGTCTTGCTCTGGAATAACTCCTCCAGCCACCACAAGAATGTCTTCTCTATTCACTTTCGATAATTCAGAAATGAGCTCTGGAACTAAGGTTTTGTGACCTGCCGCAAGTGATGAGGCACCGACAATATGCACGTCATTTTCAATTGCTTGCTTAGCTACTTCCTCAGGAGTTTGGAACAACGGTCCAATATCAACGTCGAAGCCCATGTCCGCGAAACTTGTTGCTATGACCTTTGCTCCGCGGTCGTGTCCATCTTGTCCCATTTTAGCGATCATAATTCTTGGACGACGACCTGCCAAAGTAGCAAACTCATCAGCCAAGTGTCTCGCTTCTTTAAAGTCTTTGTCCATGCTTGATTCAGATGAATAAACACCACTAACGCTTCTAATTTGTGCTTTGTATCTTCCAAAGACCGACTCTAGTGCAGATGAAATCTCACCTAAGCTTGCTCGCTTTCTAGCTGCGTCAATAGCCAATTCTAGGAGGTTGCCTCTCCCCGATTTTGCTGCCTCAGTGATGGCATTCAAAGATTCCAATGCAGCAGATTCATCTCTTTCACCTCGCAATTGGTTGAGTCGAGAAATTTGTGATTCGCGTACTGCTGAATTATCAACCTCAAGAATATCCATCTTGGTTTGATCATCCACTTCAAACAAGTTTACACCGATAATTTTATCTTTTCCGCTGTCAATTCGGGCTTGTTTTCTTGCTGCGGCCTCTTCAATTCTCAATTTCGGGAGACCAGCTTCAATAGCCTTCGTCATGCCCCCCATTTCCTCTACTTCTTGAATTAGTGCCCACGCCTTAGAAGCAATTTCTTCGGTCAGCTTTTCGACATAGTTCGAACCTGCCCAAGGATCTATTGCTTTTGTGGTATGTGTTTCTTCTTGAATATAAATCTGAGTATTCCGTGCAATGCGCGCTGAGAAATCAGTTGGTAAAGCTATTGCTTCATCCAAGGCATTCGTATGTAAGCTTTGGGTGCCGCCAAAAGTTGCAGCCATCGCTTCGATGCAAGTACGAGCCACATTGTTGAATGGGTCTTGCTTAGTAAGGCTCCACCCGCTTGTTTGGCAATGAGTTCTTAGCGCAAGTGACTTTGAGTTTTTTGGATTAAAGCCCTTTAGAAGTTTTGCCCAAATCATTCGTGCCGCGCGCATCTTGGCGATTTCTTCAAAGTGATTCATACCGATCGCCCAGAAGAAAGAAAGACGAGGTGCAAATTCGTCTACATCCATTCCTGCTTTGATTCCTGCTCGCACGTATTCAAGACCATCTGCTAATGTGTAGGCCAACTCCTGCTCCAATGTGGCACCGGCCTCTTGCATGTGGTAGCCACTAATGGAGATTGGATTAAACTTAGGCATATGTTTCGAAGTATATTCGAATATATCGCTCACTATTTTCATGCTTGGAGTTGGTGGGTAGATATATGTATTTCTAACCATGAACTCCTTCAAGATATCATTTTGAATGGTGCCACTTAACTTGTCTTGAGTTACACCTTGTTCCTCTGCAGCAACGATATAGAACGCGAGAATTGGAATTACAGCTCCATTCATTGTCATCGAAACTGACATCTCTCCTAATGGAATTTCATTGAAGAGAATTTTCATATCTAGGATGCTGTCAATGGCCACACCCGCTTTTCCCACGTCTCCTTTCACGCGAGGGTGATCTGAGTCATACCCTCTATGTGTGGCTAAATCAAAAGCAACGCTTAGGCCTTTTTGACCAGCTGCTAAATTTCTTCTGTAAAAAGCATTTGATTCTTCTGCTGTGCTAAATCCTGCGTATTGGCGGATCGTCCAAGGGCGGATGCTATACATGCTTGCATAGGGCCCACGAAGGAATGGGGCAATTCCAGCATCAAAATGTTCATGTGAGAAAGAACTATCATGAGCGCTATCTGAAGTCGAAAGAGGTCTATTCGAAAAATTTATTCTGCTCATTTTCTTTCCTCCATTTCCTTTTCGATTTGTAGCGACAAGCGTTCTTGTATTCCATTTTCCAATTGAATAGAGTTTATTACCTCTTTCTTATTTGGATATTTATTTACTCCAAGAATTGCGACTTCACCTGATCTAACTTTTTCTATCTGATTATTCTTGTATTCAGTCATTTTTGAATGGAAAAGTTCCCAAGCATTAGATATACCTCCATTACTTTCTATTTCTTGAAAAAGAGTCCATGCCTTTTCACAAAGTGCATCAATAAGTTGTTCGATGTAATAAGCGCCATCCGTTGCATTCGCTAATTCAGACATATAGCTTTCCTCGCGAAGAAGATGTAAAATGTTTGAAGCCCATCTAGCGCTTTCTGAAGAGGTTTGATTGCTAAAATGGTCAAAAGCGAGAGGCACAACCGCATCTACATCACCGATGATTGCGCTCATAGCTTGAGTTGTGGCTCTCAACATATTGTTATGTTGGTCGGCAGCAGCTTGGAGATACAGACTTCCGAAACCGTCCATTTTTGTATTAATACTGCACGCATGAACAGGCTGATAAGCGTTTACTACTTCGCTCCACAAAAATCTAAAAGCTTTGTATTTGGCTATTTCAGGGAAGTAAGATGATGAAGTAGCAAATTGAAACCGCACCATTGCAGATGCTTTATCTATTGTCGTACTTGCCTCAGAAATGATTCGGTGGAGTGTTTCATTTCCCTCTGCGAGCGCATACCCCAACGATTGAATGATCGAGCCTCCTTTGTTGTGAATCTTATCCGCGTGAACGGTAAACACTTGCCATTTTCCAGCAAGTTCACCAAAAAATTGTTCGCGTTCCTTGATTTCTTCTTTAGAGAGTTTTTCTATGGAAGGAGAATCAAAGCTTCCGGAAGTCTTTTCAATCTCTCCAGTTTTATGTTTTATAAATTCAATGAACGATTTGATCATTGAATTATCTACACCTTTTCCTTTAATATGAAGATCGATGAACTCCATGAAAACGCCATCGAACAAAACATCCCAAGAAATCGGTTGTGATTGCTCAAACTGAACATAAATTGCATTCACTCCCAGATTGAGAGAAGAAAGAATTCTTTGATTGGTTTCTTTTTCTGAAGTGAAAAGAACAATCTGCCCTATTTCCCAATCCTTTTGGACTCTAGGAATGCGCGGGTACTTAGTTTTATAGGATTTAAGATAAGGAGGTGTGAACCAACCTGGTTCGATTTCCCATTCTAAACTTTCATATGGTTTGTCTTTCAATTCTTTGAGCACTTGGCCCTTCCAATCTTCAAAACTTGAAGGAGGAAACTCATTGAAATCTAAATTCGTTTTCATCGCATCAAACTTACAATTTTGTACCTTATTTTGAAGCTAGAAATATCAAGAAAATGACACATTTATCATGGGAAGAATTTGAGCGAGTGGAAATGCGTGTTGGCACTGTACTGACTTGTGAAACCAATGCAAGTTCGAATAAACCTGCATTTATTCTTACTATTGATTTCGGAGTGGATTTGGGGATCCTGAAGTCTAGTGCTCAAATCACCAAAAAATACCATTCTGAGGAATTAGTGGGGAAGCAAGTCATCGCTGTGGTCAATTTTCCAAAGAAACAAATAGGAAAAATGATGAGTGAGTGTCTCGTTCTCGGGGTTGCCGATAATAATGACGCAATTTCACTATTACGCCCTGATCATAGCATACCCAATGGTAGCAGAGTGTGTTGAAAAGTATAAATAAGGTCAAATGAAAGATGAATGAGTTTTTTCGCAACATGAGTTGTCAAAATCAGCATTTAAAGCCTGAAAAAGCCGCGGAAACCACTGAAAATCATTGGTATTTCATTTAAAATTATCTGTCGTTAAAAATTGGTCATTAAGCTAATTTTTGTTGATTTCCATTTATCAACAATCTATATTTAACTCGAATCATTGCTAAACCTGCAAGGGAAACGGAGCCACGACCGTTTTGAAGGATGGTGTTTTTTGAACCCTAACTCCACCGCCTATGTCTGTCCTTTACTATGAAAACGACTATGCTTGGATGTCTATTAACAATGACATTCTTTCTATCTATGTGAAACAAGGCTTCATCCTCGACGAAGATGAAATCGAAGTGATTCTGACAGACGCGGGGCGTTTGTTAGACGAAAAACCTTACTACACTGTCTTTGACATGTCCAATGTTAAGGAAGTTAGTCCTGCTGCACGACGCTTCTACTTCGATCATATAAGCAATAAAAACAAATTAGCTGAAGCGTTGATTGTGAATTCGCTCACCATGAAAATGTTTGCGACATTCTATATTCAATTCTACAAGCCATCTGTTCCGACAAAGCTTTTCAATACGATTGTTCAAGCAGAAACTTGGATTAAAAGTGTAAAATCAGAAGTCACATCTAATATTGCTTAGTTATGGCACACTCTCCCCTAGCCATGTCAGAAATCTCAAAATTGCTTATGAGCGATTTTGGTGGATTCTATCTCATTCCTGATTGGAGATCGGAATTGAGAAAAAATGGGATTATTTCAAAAATCTATGAACTTCTCAAAACGGAGTCGAGGAAAAAATTTATAGAATTTTTAAGCCACGCTGAGGATAATAACCAATCAGATCACCACGAAAGCCTTTTTCATTACACCAAGGGTTTCCAGAATACTGGGCACTTTAGAATTTCATTGATCAATGGTCGAAATACTGGAATTCATGGCCTTGTGATGTTTGTTCAAAATGTTTCGGAAGAATATCAAGCATTTGAGAATTTACAAAAAATCAATAGCAGGCTTTCCAACTTCTTTGAATATTGCCCACATGGCTTCGCGATTTCGATCAATGGAAGATTGAGTTTTATGAACCAAAAGCTCATTGAGCTTTCTGGATTTTCGAACTACGGGCAGGGGAGAAATTTCAAGGATGTTTTTCCAATGCTAGACGCACAAAGCGAAAGCACTTGGCGTAGAAAGCGCAATGTTACTCAACAAACTACCTTACAACATAGAGATGGACACTCACTGGTAGTTGATGCTACAGCTAATTTTATTACCGAAAGAGGACAACAAATTAAATTGGTATGCATTGGTGAAACCAATAGCGGAAACAAAGTTGAAAACAACTTACTACGATATCTCGTTAGCTTTAAGCAAATAGCTGATAGCATCCCCGATGTTCTTTTTCAAATTCGCTTTACTTCAGCGGGACATATTGAGTTTGCTTATTTCTCTGGCAATACTAATAGCGTGCTAGGCTTTTCAATTGAAATTCTTCAAGACAACCCCTCTCTGCTTCTTTCTTATGTAAAGTTAGATGATATAAATCGCATGCGTTCCAGTTTTATGAGAAGCTTTCAAAACGGAACCACATGGGAGGATGAATGTGCCATAGAGGAATCATTGGATTCGGAAAAATGGGTAAGCGTGCGCGCATCTATTATTAAAGATCATGATGCCTTTGAAGTGTCTGGTATCATTAATAATATTTCTGAAGAAAAGAAAAAGCAAAAACAAGAGGCTAGTATTCGCAAATTCTTGTTAGATATTCATAGCAACGATGCTGTTCAGAGCGGCGACATTGAAGGAACCTATCAATTGATTTCTAAGGCTATACATGAAAGTCTTCGCAGTGATTATGTCTCCTTTTGGTTTTTTGATGATCAACAAGAAAGCATGTGCTGCGATTATTCTGAATACGGTAGCGATGATTTTCTGCTACGAGGTCAAGTAATTACTTCAGAGTTCTATCCTTTTGAATGGGCTGAGTTAAAGAAGACTGGAACTCATTTCTATCAAATTAATTCTGAAAATTCTTCTACACTCAATCTATTTCAAAAGACAAATTTATTCGCAGCCATCATTCACAATGGCCAGATTTCAGGGGTTCTACAGATCACCTGGGATAGAAAAGAAAAGCATTTAAAATCTTCTGAAATTCAATTTATAAGAAATCTTGCAGAAATAATTTCCTACAGCAGAAGTGTGGGTGAAAAAAGGATTTTTGAAAACGAGTTGATTTATTTGAATAATCATTTAAGTCAATTGGTTCAAAGACGAACCGAAGAGGTCACTAGAAAAAGAGTTCTACTCGAACAAAAGAATACTGAGATCACTAGTTCGATTCGGTATGCGAAACACATCCAATCCTCTCTTTTACCAAGTCAAGAGTTTTTTGAATCCGTATTCGAAGAATCCTTTGTAATCTATGATCCGAAAGATATAGTAGCCGGAGATTTTTACTGGATAGATGAAATTGTTTCTCCAGAAAACTCACAAATTAAGATCATCGCATGTTGCGACTGCACTGGACATGGCGTACCCGGAGCGATGATGAGTATGCTTGGCTCCTCTGCCCTTTCACGAGCCGTTCACCAAAGCAATCTATCGGATCCAAGAGAAATATTATTACAAGTGAATAATATTTTAAGAGAAAATACCAAAAAAACAAAGCACGAGATTTTTGATGGCATGGATGCTAGTATTTGTGCATTGCATTATATAGACTCCAATAAGACTAAGGCTAAAATTCATTTCGCAGGGGCCAATGCAGCCATATGGCTTTTTAGAAAAAAAGAGAATGAATTTGAACTTGAGATTTATAAAGGAGATAAATTCATGATCGGGGCATGTCAAAGTAATCAAGCTTTTACACAGCACGAAATTGAAGTGAACTCAGGCGATATCGTTTACATGTTCACTGATGGAATGGCGGATCAATTCGGCGGTCCATTTGGAAAAAAACTGAAATACAGAAGAATGAGAGAGATGATCCACGAAGTGATTCATTTACCTTTATCGATGCAAAAAAGATGTATCGAGTCTGCTTTCAGTCACTGGAAAGGCCAAACAGATCAAGTTGATGATGTGATGTTAATTGGTTGGAAAGTCTGATTTGAAAGTGTATAAAATACACTTATGTTTGTGTTTTATAACCAATACAGATGAAAACATTTACTCTATTCTTTACCGCTGCGGTTATTGCTATGCAGTCATGTGGAATGAAATCCGCACCCGATAGTACTGCCACTGCAAATCTCGCTGGTCATTCCGAAACTAAAGTGCTTAGACATCCCGAGTGGGCAGCAAATGCCACTATATATGAGGTCAATATTCGCCAGCACACACCAGAGGGAACATTTGCAGCATTTGAACGCGATTTGCCAAGATTAGATAGCATGGGCGTAGATATCCTTTGGCTTATGCCTATTCATCCCATCGGAGAACTAAATCGAAAGGGCAGCCGAGGAAGTTACTACAGCGTGCGCGACTACAAAGGAGTAAATCCTGAATTTGGAAATGTAGAAGACTTCAAAAGATTGGTGAGAAGTGCTCACGCGCGTGGAATGAAAGTGATCATCGACTGGGTAGCCAATCATACTTCTTTTGATGCAGTATGGACACAACAACATTTGGATTGGTACACTTTAGATACAGCTGGCAAGCCAATACCTCCTGTCGCTGATTGGAGCGATGTTGCAGATCTTAACTATGACAAGCCTGAAATGCGCGCCGCAATGATAGATGCGATGAAATACTGGGTAAAGGATTGCGACATTGATGGTTTCAGATGCGACGTAGCCATGATGGTACCCACAGATTTCTGGGATGCTTCTCGAGCTGCGTTAGACAGTATCAAACCTGTCTTTATGCTGGCAGAAGCCGAAATGAAAGAGCATCACTTAAAAGCTTTTGATATGAGTTATTCATGGGAATTCAATGGACTCATGAATGATATTGCTGCGAAGAAAAAGACCTTGAATGATATTGATGTTTATCTGGCTAAGCAAGACACCGCCTTTCCTAAGAATGCATATCGTATGACCTTTACTACCAACCATGATGAAAACACATGGAATGGGACAGGAAACGAACGCTTGGGCAAGGCTCGCCAGGTTTTTGATGTATTGGCATTCACACTTACAGGTATGCCTTTGGTTTACTCAGGGCAAGAGGGTGGTGAGCAATATCCAGATGGAAAGCCACATCGATATAGATTCTTCGATAAGGATACCATCAATTGGAACGGGTATAAATTCCAAGACTTTTATGGAAAACTTTTAAATGCTCATAAAAATAACAAAGCATTATGGAATGGTGAGCACGGTGGAAAGGCTAAAAGAATTAAGACCTCCAATGATGACATCATTTACGCTTTCTCACGCAAAGTAGATAACAACGAAGTGGTAGTACTCTTGAATTTTAGTGATAAGCCGCAGAAGATTGACTTTGTAGAGGACTTACCTTCTGGAGACTTTTTAAGTATTTTCAATAATCAAACATTCAGTATTTATTCAAGAGGAGACGTGAAACTCCCTGCTTACGGCTACCAAGTGTTCGTAAAGTAACTAATGAATTATGAATGATCGACTCAGGGACAATCTTGTCTCCACTTTTCTTGATTACCTAGAACAAGAATTGTCCCCCACTTACGAAGAGCGAGAAAGGCAGCAAACCATTCAATGGCTATTTCATGATCTCAAGAATTGGAATCGTGCTGATCTTATTATGAATAAATCAGCAAGACTTTCGGAATCTGAGATTTTGAAATTGCATTTTAATTTGAAGAGATTAAAGCAGGGAGAGCCAATTCAGTATGTTATAGGCACTGTCGATTTTTTCGGCTTGCAGCTTCGAGTAAATCCATCTGTGCTGATTCCAAGGCCTGAGACAGAAGAACTGGTCAAGTTAATCATCACAGAAAATAGCTCTGAAAACATCAGTGTCCTGGATATTGGAACAGGCAGCGGCTGTATCGCAATAGCTGTGAAAAAGCTTCGGCCTTCGTGGCAGCTCAGCGCTTTGGACATTTCAGTAAATACGCTTAACACAGCGGAGCAAAATGCTCGAATGAATGAAACGCCAGTTCACTTTGAAAAATGTGATATCCTCCACTCCTATCCTCTTCATGGTCCATTTGATATAATTGTTTCTAATCCGCCTTACGTTCTTGATTCTGACAAATCAGAAATGACAGAGCAAGTTTTAAATCATGAACCCCATCAAGCATTGTTTGTGCCTGATAGCGATCCATTATTATTTTACAAAAGAATACTCGAAATAATGCCAGAAGTCTTGAAGCCCCAAGGTAAAATTTACTTTGAAATTCATGAATCAAAAGGCAATGAAATGAAACAGCTAGCAGAGAGATTCCGCGTTCAGAACATACAAATTCATCGTGACATGCAAGGAAAAGACCGCATGTTCTCACTACAATACCATCCAAATTAATGAGACGTATTTTCATTTTGATTTGTGCAGCAGGGCTGCTTTTTTCATGTTCTTCTAAAGAGCAAAAAAGTTCCATCGATTTGAAGAGTTATATTATTGGAAATGCCCAACCAATAAAGCTCTCAGATGAAACCACAGAAATAAAAATAACAGATCTTTTTGCAGATGTAAATGGATTTGAAAGTGCTTCTATAAATGGAAAAAAACTTGAAATCAAGGATCAAAAAATAGTCATTCCCAATGAAGCAGTGCCTTCACCGGTGACTAATCTTGTGCTCATTTACAAGGGAGTGCAACACGATGTGCCCATTTTTAAGAGCGAAAAACTATCCTACACTTTTAATTACAACAGTGCTCTAAATGCGAAAACAGTGGGTATTGCGGGCAGTGTAAATGGTTGGAATTATAAAGCAGATAGTTTAACCAAAACCGAAAAAGGTTGGAGCAAAACGTTTCGTCTAGTTCCAGGTCGATATCCCTATCGCGTTTGGGTGGATGGAAAAGAATCGTTGGATGAAACCAACCCTAACACCATGGATAATGGCCTTGGTGGACTCAATAATTATTTTATCGTAGGTATTGAAAATGAAAAAGTTGAGCTATTGCAATCCTTAGCTCCTTCTCAAGACACCATATATATCAAGGCTCCGACGTCGTTAAAAAATATTCTTGCTTATATAGAGAATCGCCTTGTCGAAGTTGGAAGAAAAGATGACAAGGCGTTTGTTGTGATTCCTAATTCTGTAGAAAAAACCGAACGAACGTTCGTTCGCTTTTATGCCGATAATGGCTCGAAACGAACCAATGATTTATTAATACCACTTCAAAACGGCCGACCTATTCGTCAAAGTATTGATTTGAAAAGAGAAGACTTACATGCCACGGTCATGTACTTTATGATGGTAGACCGATTCATGGATGGAGACAGCACTAATAATCGCCCTACGTTGGATACCGGTATTAAGCCTCAAGCGAATAATCTTGGCGGAGATATTCAAGGAATTACCAAGAAAATTAAAGATGGCTATTTCCAAAATTTGGGAATCAATACTATTTGGATCTCTCCTATTTCCCGGAATGCTGAGGGTGCGTGGGGACTTTGGGATAAAGGCACCAAGAGCACATTCAGTGCATATCATGGCTATTGGCCGACAGCGCTCACAAAAATTGATGATCGTTTTGGCGACGAAAAAGCTTTTAAAGAATTAATAGATCTTGCACATGAAAATGGAATTAACGTCATCTTGGATTATGTGGCGCACCATGTACATCAAGATCACGTCCTTTATAAGCAACATCCGGAATGGACTACGCAATTGTATCTCCCAGATGGAACGTTGAATACAGAACGCTGGGACGAACATCGCTTGACGACATGGTTCGATAAATTTCTCCCAACTTGGGATTTCTCTAAACCAGAAGTCGTAAGCGCTCTCACAGATACAGCTATGTATTGGGTTACGAATTATGATCTTGATGGATTTAGACATGATGCCACCAAACATATTCCAACAGAATTTTGGGAAGAGCTAACTAAAAAGGTCAAAACGAACAGTAAGAAAAAGCTATTTCAAATAGGTGAAACTTATGGCTCACCAGAATTAATTTCATCTTACATCACCAACGGACAGTTGGATGCACAATTCGATTTCAATCTTTACGATGCCATAGTTGATGCTTTTGCAAAGGACGAAACATCTTTTGATAATCTCGATCGCGTATTAAATGAGAGCTTGAATACTTACGGTCACCATCACTTGATGGGAAATATTACTGGAAATCAAGACAGAGCACGTTTTATTTCATATGCTGATGGTAGCGTTAAATTTTCGGAGGATGCGAAGTTGGCTGGCTGGACGCGCGATATTCAAAATCAAGGAGAGGTAGGCTTTAATAAAATGGCCGCTCTTCAAGCCTTCCTAATGACCACTCCTGGAATTCCATGTGTTTATTACGGAGATGAGATTGGACTTCCCGGCGGAAACGATCCAGATAATCGTCGTATGATGAAATTCGAGGATTGGAATGATAATCAGAAAAATTTGCGTGATGTTTCCTCTAAGCTTATTCAATTACGTAGATCAAATCTTGCTCTAACATATGGAGAATTAATTCCTCTCTATAAAGACGCTACCACGCTAGTCTTCGCAAGAAACTATCTAGGAGAAACTACGATTGTGGTTTTCACAAAAGGTCAAAATTCGAGCTCCAAAAACATCAGTTTTGATTGGCCATTTGCCGAAAAAGATTCGAAGAAGGAATCCTTCTTTGGCCAGTCGATGTTCCAAATGAATGGCGGAAAGTGTACTCTTGAATTAAAAGGCGAATCCATTGGGAAATATGGTTTTGAGATTTTTTACAATTAATAAGTTGTAAATGTGATATAGGTTGCCTTGGTAAATTGTAATGCGTGGTTAACTTTGACCAAAATTACAATTATGCCAAAAGGAGTTTACAACGTTCCCTTCCCTATCAATGAGCCCGTAAAGAGCTATGCTCCGAGTAGCCCTGAAAAGGAAGAATTGCTTAAAGCATATAAAGCCCTTTATGATCAGAAGGCGATTGATATTCCAATGTACATTGGAGGAAAAGAAGTTCGCACTGAGAATAAGCGTCCCCTAATCACTCCGCATGAGCATGCGAAAGTGATTGCGCATTACAATTATGGAGGCAAGGAAAATGTAGTAGCAGCAATTGATGCTGCCCTTGAGGCAAGAGAGCGTTGGTCTCAATTGTCATGGGAACATCGTGCAAGTATCTTCTTAAAGGCTGCGGATCTTCTTGCAGGACCTTTCCGTGCTAAAATGAATGCAGCTACAATGCTTGCTCAAAGTAAGAATGCATTCCAAGCCGAAATCGACGCAGCTTGCGAACTCATCGACTTCTTGAGATTTAATGTTGCATACATGCAGCAGATCTATCAAGATCAGCCAGGTTCACTCCCAGGAATGTGGAATCGAATGGAATACCGACCACTGGAAGGATTCGTTTTTGCATTGACTCCATTCAACTTTACAAGTATCGCAGCAAACCTAAGTGTAGCTCCAGCTTTGATGGGTAATGTGGTAGTTTGGAAGCCTGCTGAAACCCAGATCTACAGTGCACAAGTCATCATGGAGCTTTTCCAAGCAGCTGGAGTTCCTCCCGGAGTGATCAACATGGTCACTGCAAGTGGTCAGGAAATGGGTGATGTTATATTCAAACATCCTCAATTTGCAGGTATTCACTTCACTGGATCTACAAGTGTTTTCAAGAGTCTTTGGAAAGAAATTGGAAATAATATTGATATTTACAAATCATATCCTCGCATTGTTGGTGAGACCGGAGGAAAAGATTTTATCGTAGCACATCATTCGGCAAACCCATTAGAAGTCGCAACCGCTATTACAAGAGGTGCCTTTGAATTCCAAGGTCAAAAGTGCAGTGCTGCAAGCAGAGGGTACATTCCTAAATCAATTTGGCCAGCAGTAAAGGAAAAAATTATTGCTGATTTGAAATCATTTAAAATGGGAAGCCCAGATGATTTTTCAAACTTCATCAACGCAGTAATCGATAAAAAAGCTTTCACTAAAATCTCAGGATACATTGATTACATCAAAGAGCAGAAAGATGCTGAGATTATTGCGGGTGGTAATTATGATGGAAGCGTAGGTTACTATATTGAGCCGACCGTTGTAGTCACCACAAATCCTAAGTTCAGAACGATGTGCGAAGAGATATTTGGTCCTATCATGACGATCTTCGTTTATGAGGATGAACTTTGGGCTGATACCCTTCATCTTGTAAATGAAACGAGCGAATATGCGCTGACTGGTGCAATTCTATCTAATGATAGATATGCGATTGATCAGGCAACGAGAGTGCTAGAAAACGCAGCAGGTAACTTCTACATCAATGATAAACCGACGGGAGCCGTTGTCGGCCAACAGCCTTTCGGCGGGGCACGAGGCAGTGGAACCAATGATAAGGCGGGATCATATCTCAACCTTCTCCGTTGGGTTTCTCCTCGCACTATTAAAGAGACATTTAGTCCTCCAAGAGATTACAGATATCCATTTTTAGGATAAAGAAAAAGTCCCGATGAATCGGGACTTTTTTTATGCTTTATTTTTTAATTTAAACTCGGATCCTCTGGTAGATTGGCGATCATTTCTCCCTGCTTTCCTTGCTTTTTCATGATCAATTTCCATAAGTCCTCGATGTCGGTATTCATAACAGTTTCTTTATCGACATTGGTTACAAACCATGAATTGCTTTCAATTTCCGATTGCAACTGATCTGCAGACCAACCACTATAACCAACGAAAAATCGAACATTCTCCTTTTCCAATTTTCCTGCAATCAATAACTTTTTCAAATGGTCAAAGTCACCGCCCATAAATACCCCGGGCAGAATTTCAACGCTTTCTTTTATTTCCTCTCCTAATGAATGGATATAATACAAATTAGAATTTCTTACGGGCCCCCCTATACTAATGCGAGTAGGAAAGTGCGGCATTTCCTCCATAATCTGATCAAGCTCGACATCGATATAATTATTCAAAACAAATCCGAATGATCCTTCATGATTATGCTCACAAAGAAGCACGACGGTTCTTTTGAAATAAGGATCATTCAAAAAAGGCTCAGACAAGAGCACGTTTCCTTTGACAGGTTTAATCTTACTATTAGGGGAAAAATCAATCTTCACGGTCTAAATTTATGGCAAAGCAGCATACACTTGCATATGAAATCGAGTAGTTTTATACAATGAGACAATTTCTTTTAGCAGCAGTCACATTCCTCACATTAAACGCATCCAGTCAGCACGATGCTTTTACTGGAAACACCACGGTCACATGGCATGACTGTATTAGCATTTTTTCCAAAATAGATGAGTCGAGTGATATCGTTCATCTTCAAGAAATGGGAAAAACGGACATTGGTAAACCCTTGCACCTTTTGGTTATCAATAAAGAAAAGGAATTTGATCCAACTAAGTTTAATCCTAAGAAAACGATCATTCTCATCAATAATGCGATACACCCAGGTGAACCAGATGGTGTTGACGCATCCATTACATTTACGCGAGAGATCATTGATCCCTCTAATAAACTGCACTACTTGCTAGATTCCGCGATTGTTTGCATTATTCCAATTTACAATATTGATGGCTCATTTATTCGGAATGGATATAGCAGAACCAATCAAAATGGGCCTGTCGAATATGGCTTTCGCGGAAATGCTAAAAATCTAGACCTCAATCGCGATTTCATTAAATGCGATAGCGAAAACGCAAAATCATTTACCAAAATATTTCACCTTGTAAAACCTCATATTTTCATTGACACGCATGTAAGTAATGGTGCGGACTATCAATATGTGATGACACTCATTTCCACACAAGCCAATAAACTTGGTGGATCTCAAGCTCAGTTTTTAAAAAATAAAATAGAACCAGAGTTATTCGAAAGAATGGCTCAAACTGGATTCGAAATGAGTCCATATGTCAATCACATGGGTGATATTCCAGAAACAGGAATTGCAGATTTCTTGGAAACCCCTCGTTTTGCAAGTGGATATGCAGCGCTTTTCCAAACACTTGGATTTATCACAGAAACCCACATGCTAAAGCCCTATGCCCAAAGAGTTGAAGCTACATACTACTTTTTTAAAAGCATGCTTGAATACGTTCATGAGAATAACTCAAGCATTCTACTTCAAAAGGAAAAGGCGATGAATGAGTGGCGCACAATAGAAAAGTACCCTTTGAATTTTAAACTTGACACATTAAAAAAAGAAGCGCTGAGCTTTAAAGGATACGAAGCAGTATATGAAAACTCTTTGGTCGGAAATGGTAAAAGGCTGCGATATGATCGAAATAAACCATATGTAAAATCAATTCCCTACTTCAGAAATTACACATCGGAAATAACTATTGATATCCCAAAATTTTATGTTATTCCACAAGCTTGGAATGAAGTAATCGAAAGATTAGCGCTCAATAACATTCAGTTTAGTCGAATTGCAAGGGATACTACTTTCGAAGTAAATGGCTATTATTTACACGGAGAAACTACGGGTAAAAAGCCGTATGAGGGACATTACATTCATTCTGGAGTACAAGCGCGCGAGGAAAAAATGAATATTCTTTTTTTCGCAGGAGATTATCTTGTCCCTACCAATCAGCTAGGTATTCGATACATTATCGAAACATTAGAACCTCGATCAATAGATAGTTTCTTTAGTTGGAATTTCTTTGACAGTGTTCTTCAACAAAAAGAATGGTTTAGTGACTATGTTTTCGAAGAAAAGGCTGCACAAATCCTTAAAGAAGATCCTAAGCTAAAGGCTGAATTTGATGAAGCTCTGAAAAACGACCCTGAGATGCAAGAGCACTGGGCTCAGTTATATTGGATATACAGACATTCTCCACACTACGAGCAAAGTGCATTTAGATACCCTATTTATTTTTTGAAATAAGAGAATAAATTCTTTACCAACTCGGACACGGCACCGGTTCGAAACCTTGGCGACGTACTTTCGGTTGTTTTTTATTCTTTTTATCTCCGCACTTCCAGTGTTTGAAAAGTGTGATTTTTAACGATAGATAAAAATCTGCTCCATAGATATCTCTCTTTCGCAAAATGGAAAGTAGGTCATCGCTCCCGATAATAAGACTGTTCAGTCTTAACGTGAGACCAGCCATCGGTTGTCTAAATTCATGTAAGGTCACCGGGACAGATACTTCAAATCGTTTTTTCTCCCATCTTGGTGCAATACCAATGTAGGATGCTCGCTGCACACCTAGCCTATTTTGCCATGGGATACCGGCGGTTACAACAGAATAGACGTAGAATCCGCGTCCCAAATTATAGTCAAACTGAGCGGAAAAAGCTCCAGGCAGCATCATAGTAAATGGTCTTGTGTCGGAATTGTTTTGAGCAGCTCCTAGGCCTTGGGTCAACAAGCTATCTATTCCTGAAATATCTTCTATTTGAGTATTGGAAAAGTCTTGCCACTCATTTTGCTCTGTTTCATTAAAAATATTTCGGTATGACGGAGCCTTGAATTTAATTCTGCCTATATCTAAAAGTGAAAAGCCAAGTCGATAACGATAATCTCCATCCGTGCATGGATCATACGGGGTATAACCTTCCGAGGATTTAAAACGCTGCTTGAAGGTAATTCCTAGATCAGTAGAGTATCCAGTGCCATTGTTCCAAGAAAAACCATCACGAAGAGGGTCATTGAATCCATATTCTCCGCTAAAAGTTTGCGTTTCCAATGTGCTGCTATCTCGCACCACATAGGTCCAATCATCAATTCGAAGGCCGACCCCTCCAATTCCCCATAGTCTTTTTACTGAGATAGCCGCTTGAGTGATCATATCTCCTCGGGCACTAATAATAGTTCCGTATGTAAATCCTAGCTCTGCCCAATTCAAAGAATGCGCTCTCAAATTTTTCGATTGTTGAAGCACTCCCATTTGAGGTCTGTAATCAAATCCCTCCACCAAATAATTTCCTAATGCTTCATCGATACCTCTTGCATCTGTGACCGAACGAACGTTCGAGAACACAGCAAATGCATGTTTTTTAACAGCAAAGGTGAATGAAGGGCCGCCTATCGCAACATCTGCATAGGCTCTATAGTTGGAACCTCCCAAATTATATCCCGGTGCTTGAAGCTCTCCAAGGGCCTGACGATTTAATGAACCTCCTGGAAGAAAAACAAAATTGTTTCGTGCAAAAGTACTGACTCCAAAAAGTTGAATATCGATGAAAGCTCGTGAATCAACTATTGAAGATGGATTGTTAAGTAAAGTATTGACGGGAGACCTTGAACTGCCTGCAATACCCAAATTGTCTTGTGAACGAGCAACAACGCTCGCAAGCAAGATTAGGGTGAAGAGATAATTTTTCAAGGCAATCACTTTGACTTGAAACGAATTTCACCCTTAACTTGTTTCTTTATCAGTGAATTATTTACTTTTTTTCACCTCAAGCACGTTGATATCAAAGTACACCGGTGTCTTCGGAGGGATAATACCGGTCTGACTACCATCTTCGCCGAAGGCTAGATTGGAGGGCATATAGACAAGGGCTCTCTCGCCTGCGCGCATCAATGAAATACCGTATTGCATACCTGGAATCATTTGTCCTGGCTTGCCAAACGAAGTCTGCATATTAGTCAACGAATCCTTTCTAGTTCCATCCAACCAGTAAGTATTGTACTCAATGGTTATTTCATCTCCCGCTTTGATGCTGTCCCCCTCTGTTTTATTAATCCAAGCCATAGAAATTTTGCCATAATCCAACCACTCCATGTTCTTGGTACTTTGACAAAGCTTTATGGCATCAATTTCATCCATCATGTCTTCTTGAGCTTTATGCATGAAATACTCACAAATATTGTCATCAGCGGCGAAGCGTTTTTCCATCTTAACCTCATACTCCACTTCAGTACGCTTCACCAGATCTGCCGAGTCGGCGCTAAATAGAAGTACTGATTCATTTCCCGGCAAAATATATCTGCATATTTCGCCTTGTTTCATTTGATTGATGTCTTTCAACAAACTTTCATGAGGAAAATATTTATACAGCTCTTCAGGATGAACTAAAAGATAAGTTCCTTTTTGATTGCCCAAAGAGTCTGGAAAGAGTGTCACTTGAAGAGCAAAATATGATGAGATCACCGCATTCCCCTGATCATCACCCAATGCCAAAAGCTTCTTGTAGTGCCCTTCACCAAGGTCGAGATACTCGGGATGTTTTCCTTCACAAGAAGCTAAAGCTGCAAATAAGAAGGATACGAAAACTCCGAAAAATAGTGATTGGAAATTTTTTCTCATTAGTCTAAAGCTACTAGTTCAAGATCGTATAAAAGAGGCATACTTTGAGCTACTTTCTTTGAGTCGCCCGTGAGGCCAAAAGCTAGATGACTAGGTAAAATAACTTTTGCCTTATCACCTACTTTCATAAGCAATATCATTTCATGAAGTCCGCTCTCCACGTTATCCTGACCAATTAAAAACTGACTCGGCTTAGCAAAATCAGAACGATAAAGCTCTGTTCCGTCAAACTTACTCACGATATATTGAATACTCGCTACGTTGTTTAATTTGGCTTGAGCACCACTACCCGACTGATAAATCCAATAGCGAAGACCCGTTCCTGTAGTGGTCATTTTCCAATTTTGTGTGGCAATAAAATCATCTATCAATTGAATTTCTTCTTCATGAAGGGCCTTGTTATGAGCTACCAAATCTTTCATCAATTGATCTTGTGTGATCACTTCTTGTGACTCGCGCTGCTCTCTGCACCCATTGCAACTCATCAACACTACCAACAAAAATGGAATTATTCTCATGATGCTAATATATCGTTTTTAATCTCCATGACTTCCGTTTTCAGGCGATTCAACGCGTCTAAAATACTCTCTGTAGTGGAGCCTCCTGCTGCATTCTTATGTCCTCCGCCGTTCCATCCTTTTCTCGCAAATTGATTTACATCAAAAGTATTCTTTGAACGGAAGGATAGTTTCACTTCGTTATTTCCCTCTCTTAGGAATACAGCCATCTTCACGCCCTTGATTGACAAGGCTTGATTGACAAGGCCTTCTGTATCCCCTTGGCGATGTTTAAATCGAACCAACTCATCATTCGTTAGCCAAATGATAGCAGTGGCAGCTTCTTCAATAACCTCCAATTTTTCGCTCAATGCATAACCCACTAATTTCAATCGATCCAACAAATTGGTATCATACACTTCACGGTGAATACGCGCATGATCAAGACCTTGCTCCATCAAGTATGCTACAATTTCATGCGTTTCTGGACTCACCGATGGAAATCTAAAAGACCCGCTGTCGGTCATAATGCCCAGATAAATGGCTTCTGCCATTGCCAATGAAATTCTTTTTCTCCAACCGCATTGGTCGGTGAATCTGAATACCATTTCACAAGTGCTACAAGCACTTGTATCGCTGTAGAGCACTACAGGAAAATCTTCTGGTTGCTGATGGTGATCAATCAAAATACTGGGGCGGGCCGCTGCTTTCATCACTGCTCCCATTTTATCCCCTGTACGAGTCAAAAGATTATAGTCAGCGCAAAAAACAAGATCGGCGGCGTTGATCAAATCAGTTGCTTCTGTTTCATTCTGATCAAAGAAAATGATATCATTATAGCCTTGCACCCAGTGTAAAAAATCTGGTGCAGCGTCAGGTAAAATGACACGAACATTTTCCTTTCCTAATGATTTCATCAAATGAAACAGCGCTAAGCTCGACCCAACTGCATCGCCATCTGGTGATTTGTGACTTGTGATGACAATGGCCTCACTTTGTTGAATGAGCTTTTGAGCTGCCGCTATTTGCTCGCTAGTTAATATGCTTGACATGTGTCAAAATTACTCCTAGAGGCTCAATTGTTGTATATTTCAATCGTAAACTTGCCAACGCATTTATCACCATGAAAAAGTTCTTGTTATTCATTATGATCATACCCTTGGCGGCTTTCTTACCGCACAAGTTCTATGTGACCAATAATATTATCGAATACAATGCTAGAACAGGCATTTACGAAGTCACCTGTAAAATTTTTACCGATGACCTCGAAAAAGCAGTTTCACCGAATGGACAGGTTCTTCACCTTGGAGAAGCCAACGAAGACATTAATGCTAACCTCTATATTTTCGAATATCTTCAAAAACATATGAAGGTGCAGATTAACAGTCAACCAATTTCCTTTAAATACATTGGAAAAGAAGTTGCTCCAGACCTCACGCATGTGTATATGGAATTTCAGTTTCCTGATGCCGCCAACGTAATTTCAGTTGAACACGATGGATGGATGGAACATTTTAGTGATCAAAAAAACATCATTGACATCCGTATGAATGGTTGGTACTACACCATGATTCTTACGAAAGACATGAAAAAAGAGACCAAGTATCGATAGACATTATGACTAAAAAAGAAAAGGCAGCATACGTTGTCGAACAACTTGAGAAATTATATCCAACTACTCCTATTCCATTAGATCATACGGATGCGTTTACGCTTCTCATTGCGGTATTACTCTCTGCCCAATGCACAGATGAGCGCGTGAATAAAGTGACTCCTCACCTCTTTAAACTGGCTAATAATCCTTTCGATATGGTAAAGCTAAAGGTGGCAGACATAGAAAATATTGTTCGTCCATGTGGCCTATCTCCAGCGAAAAGCAAAAACATTCATCGTCTTTCTGAAATTCTTATTGAAAAATATAATGGGGAAGTTCCTGCTTCTTTTGAAGCATTGGAAGAACTGCCCGGTGTAGGTCACAAGACAGCATCGGTAGTGATGGCACAAGCCTTTGGAGTGCCCGCATTTCCAGTAGATACCCACATTCATCGCTTGATGACGAGATGGAAGTTAACCAATGGAAAGAATGTCGAACAGACAGAAAAAGATGCTAAAAAGCTTTTCCCAGAAGAACTTTGGAATAAACTGCATCTACAGATTATTTTCTATGGACGAGAGTATTCACCGGCAAGAGGGGATTTATCTAATGATTTTATCACACAATTTGTCACAGCTAAAAAGAAATGAGCAATCAAAAAAAAGGCTGGAGAAACAACTATCACCCGAGAACATCTTGGCTAGAGGTGATTGGAAAAGACTTAAAATTTGCTTTGGCTGATTTAAAGAAACGATTGGAAAATGGCGGTGGTCTAAAGTCAATTGTCGTTTATCCAGACTTCCCAAGCAAGAAAACTACAATTTTTAAAATTGCTAATAAACTCGGGTATCGCCTTACCAACAAGGCTATTTCGAGTCCTGACCTCGTAATTTATTTTGAAGACATCACTCACGGTAATACTTCCAGTATCAAAAATATTTACAAGGGAAAAATTATAAATGTTGAATGTGATGATATTTCAAAACAAAAAGTAGATCTCGTTCACAAAGAAGTTTTTGGATACAATACCTTCATCGATCCCACACAATACTCTGGAATCGCCGTTCAAAAAAGTGATACCAATGCTTTGCACGATGGGCAAATTGTACAATGTCCTTTAACGAAAAGCAAAGAGGGAAGCGTCTATCAATTGCTCATCGATAATCAATTTAATGATGAGTTAGTGGTTGACCTCCGAGTACCCGTAATTGGAGCTGAGATACCTTGTGTTTACAAGAAATATAAAAAAATGGAAGTGCGCTTCACGAATGAAGTAAGCTATTCAACATTACACGAAACGGCAGATGTATTAAGTGCTTCAGAGCAAGAAATGATATTGTCATTCGCCAGAGCCATGAAGGTGGAATTTTGTGAATTCGATGTATTGAGACACAGTGACGGTAGAATTTTCATTATTGATGTAAACAAGACTCCTTATGGACCACCATTTAGACTGGACAAACCTGATGTTGCACTTGAAAAATTAGTAGCTAGTTTCAGAAGAGCATTCATAAAATAAAAAACGCCCCTACGGGGCGTTTTCTTTATCTATCAAAAATATTATTCTGCGTCTGTTGCAAATCTTTCTACAACATTTTGAGTCACTCCGGTAATGCTAAATCCACCGTCATGGAAAAGATTCTGCATCGTCACATAGCGAGTTAAGTCGCTGAATAATGCAACGCAGTATTGAGCACATGCTTCAGCGTCTGCATTTCCAAGTGGAGACATCGCTTCAGAGTAATTGATGAAACCATCAAAACCTTTAACACCGCTACCAGCTGTTGTTACAGTTGGAGACTGAGAAATTGTATTGATACGAACTTTCTTAGCCGTGCCGTAGTGATAGCCAAAGCTACGCGCAATACTTTCCAACAACGACTTCGCATCTGCCATGTCATTGTAATCAGGGAAAATACGCTGAGCAGCGATGTAAGTCAAGGCCACGACTGAACCCCACTCATTGATGGCGTCCTTCTTATATGCAGTTGCCAACATTTTATGCAAGCTAGTTGCGCTGACATCTAATGTTTGCTTATACCATTCGTAATTTAAATCAGTGTAATGACGTCCTTTTCTAACATTTGGTGACATACCTATGCTGTGCAAAACGAAATCAATTTTACCACCAAAGTGTTCCATTGATTTTTCGAAAAGATTATCTAAGTCTTGTTCATTCGTTGCATCTGCAGCTATTACAGGAGCGTTGATTTTAGTAGCAAGTTCATTGATTTCGCCCATTCTCATAGCGATAGGAGCGTTGGTCAAAACGATTTCTGCACCTTGTTCATGAGCGATTTCCGCTACTTTCCATGCGATAGACTTACTATTGAGGGCACCACTAATAATGCCCTTCTTTCCTTTCAACAAATTATTTGACATAAGGTCTTGGGTTTATATGGCAAAGCTAATAGGATTTTTCAGAGACCAATGCATTTGAAATAGACTTTGCACACAGAATGGATGTGGTCCAAGCAGCTTGAAAGTTGAAGCCGCCTGTTACTGCGTCAATATTCAATACTTCTCCAGCAAAATAGAGCCCTTTAAATTGTTTGGATTCCATTGTTTTAAATTCCACATCCGTTAAATCAACACCTCCTGCGGTAACGAACTCATCTTTGAATGTTGATTTTCCATCAACCTTGTAAACCCCTTGTGATAGTTCTAGAGCTATTGAGTCAATAGCCTTATTATTAAGATCTGCCCATTTTAGATCGCTCCCGACATGAGAGGAAATGAGCGATTGCCATAATCTCAAGGGCAATTCTACTGGGCTATATGAGTGAACCAATCGACGCGGATCTGAATTTCTCAAATATTTAAATCGTTCGATTAAGCTTTCTTTAGACTCATTTCCCAACCAATTGACGACGATTTCAAACTTGTATTTTTTCACTTCCAATTCTCGAGCTGCCCATGCTGAAAGCTTTAAAATCCCCGGTCCACTAAGCCCCCAGTGAGTTATGAGCATTGGTCCATCAGATTCCATTTTAATGGATGGAATAGCGACTTCCGCATATTTCGTCGATAAACCTGCAAGTCCATCTATTCGCGAATCTTTGATATTGAATGTAAATAGTGATGGGACTTGGTGAATCATTTTTACACCTAACTCATTAAGCATCTCCCAGATTTGAGGGCTGCTGCCAGCTGCCATTACAACATGACTGCATGGTATAACGTCGTTATTCGTCGTTACCACATTCCATTCGGTACCATTCGGTATAAGTTTTTGAATACCTGTCTGAAGTTCGATTTTTATATTTTTCTCTTTTGCTTCTTTTAGAAAACAATCAATGATTGTCTGTGAGCTATCTGTATCGGGAAATACGCGACCGTCGTCTTCTATTTTCAGAGACACGCCGCGCTTTTCAAACCAATCGAATGTATCCCCACATTGGAATGTATGAAATGGACCAACCAGTTCTTTTTTTCCTCTTGGATAAAATGAAGAAAGTTCTTTGGGATCAAAGCAAGCATGCGTGACATTACAGCGCCCTCCTCCACTAACCTTTACTTTGGATAATAATTTATTTGATTTTTCAAGAATCAAAATTTCGACATCGGCTGGGAGGTGGAGGTTGATAGCTGTAAAAAAACCAGCTGCGCCACCGCCCACTATTACTACTCTTTTCAAATGATAATATTTATTTGGCTAAAGTAGCAGAAGAAAACGAAACGTATATAACCAAAAAGTCCCACCTCGTTGGCGGGACTTAATGGCTTAAACTGAAAAACTAAAAACTATCGTAATTGTTTTGAGCCAGGACGGCTCAACTCAACTAACTCTTTATGTGTATTAAGGTACACTACCTAAATACAATGCAAATATACGAGAATATTCGGGATTAGGATTTTTGATAACATCATTTTAACGAATTTTCGATGTATGATTGGAAAGCTATTCTAAATCAAAAGTTTTGTGCAACTATTTTTTTTGAACATCTCGTCAATCAGGCGGTTTGAGGAAAAATTTTGGAAGGGTTTAAGATATTTTTTGGGTCAAAAACTTGTTTAATCGAACGCATTAAATACAACTCTACATCTGTGAATGAGATAGGCATATATTCTTTCTGTACCCATCCTATTCCATGCTCTCCACTTAACGTACCTCCCAGCCGCACACATAATTCAAAAATCTCTTTGATCGCTAAGGGAAGTTGATTTTTCCAAACCTCTTCACTCAAATCCCCTTTAATAATATTGATGTGCAGATTTCCATCACCAGCATGCCCGTAGCATACGGACTGAAACCCATATCTGTGACCAATTTCTTTTACTCCTTTCAATAATGTTGGGAGTTCATATCGTGGTACCACAGTATCTTCTTCCTTATACACACTGTTCGATTTTACGGCCTCACCCACTCGTCTTCTCAATTTCCACAACTTATCTTTTTGCGTTTGATCATCGGCAAATAAAATTTCACCAGCATCAAATTCTTGAACCACCTCCATAATTACCTCACAATCTTTCATCATCATATCGAGATGGTTTCCATCAATTTCTATGAGTAAATGAGCTTGTACTTCATCACCTATTGGTAGTTGAATATCATCAACAAATTTGAGTGTCCAATCAATTGCGTCCCTCTCCATAAATTCAAGAGCGCTTGGAGTAATGCCTGCCCTGAAAATAGCGCTCACCGCTGCACAAGCTTTTTCTGCCGAACTAAATGGAACAAGCATAAGAATATCGTGCTTTGGCTTGGGGATTAATTTCAAAACAGCTTTTGTAATGATGCCTAGTGTGCCTTCGCTACCAACCATTAACTGAGTGAGATTATAGCCTGTAGAATTCTTGAGTGTATTCGCTCCTGTATGAATGATCTCACCGTTGGGAAGCACAACTTCCAAATTCAAAACAAAATCTTTTGTCACTCCATACTTCACAGCATGCGGGCCTCCTGCATTTTCAGCTAGGTTGCCCCCAATAAAACAACTTCCTCTACTGCTCGGATCAGGAGGATAATATAGCCCTTGCTTTTCAACCGTTTCTTGTAGGACTTGCGTGATCACTCCTGGCTGAACATGAACTTGCAAATTTTTCACATCAATCTCCAAAATCTGATTGAAGCGCTCCATTGACAATCCCACTCCTCCGTGAATAGAAAGTGCTCCTCCACTCAAACCAGTTCTAGCACCAAGTGGCGTTACGCAAATATTTTTCTCAAAACAGTATTTCATTATCTCACTGATCTCTTGAGCCGTCGAGGGTTTCAAGACAACATCTGGTGGAAAATTAAGATCTTCCGTCTCGTCATGACCATATCGAATGCGGTCATCTTGAGAAACTAATACGAACGACTCCCCAACAACTTTTTGAAAAAAAAGAATATCCTTCTCTTCGATGCTATGAAAATGATGTGTACTCATAATAACAAATGAACACAGGGAATTCTAATTATTTCCAGGAATGGCATGAAATTAACTAACACCGTTTATCCAATTTCTTTGAAACAAGAAACCATACGCCTTAAATTCGGCCCAATTGATATCCTATTATGAATAAAGCAATACTTTCTTTAGCGAGTTTTTTTCTTGCTGTTTCCAGCACTTTCGCTCAATCTAATCTGACCAATCAGCTCATTTGGGCATCTCCAGAATTCAGTGGAGAGTTTTATGGTGGTCTTAATTCCATGAGCGACGGCAATCACTACACAGTGCTTGAAGAATCAGATGCAGTTGGAGCGTCTATTGTTAAATACAGCTATTTGACAGGCGAAAAAGTAGCTGTAGTGGCTACTGCCAAAGATATTTTTGGCAACACCGATATTGCTATTGATGATTATGCATTTAGCAAAGATGAAACGAAGTTGTTGATTCAAACCGAAACAGAATCGATTTACCGTCATAGCTTTTATGCCATTTATTATGTGCATGACCTGACCACAAAAAAGACAATGCCTATTTCTGATAAAGGAAAAGGAAAACAGAGATTGGCAGAATTCTCTCCCGACGGAAGTAAGGTTGCCTTCGTGAGAGATAACAACATTTTCTTTGTTGATCTAGCTTTAAAAAAAGAAGAACAGGTAACACGTGATGGAGAAAATAACAAGATCATCAATGGTGCTACAGACTGGGTTTATGAAGAAGAATTCGCTTTTGACAAAGGCTTTCAATGGAGCCCAAAAAGCAATCGAATCGCCTATTATAAATTCGACGAGTCAAAGGTCAAGGAGTTTGGAATGGACATTTACGGCGAGCTTTATCCTGAGCGATACACCTTTAAATATCCAAAAGCTGGAGAGGTAAATAGCACTGTTTCAATCCATGTGTATGACGTTGTTTCTACTGCAGATAGAAGATTAGATCTGGGTCCAGACAATGATATCTATATCCCTCGTATTAAGTGGACGAACAATAATGACGCACTTTGTGTGATGCGTTTGAATAGACATCAAAATCATCTTGAGTTTTTGGTGACCGATCTTTCTCAAATTCAACCATTCGACATTGCTTTGAAATCCATTTATGATGAAAAAGCTGATACCTACATTGACGTAAATGATGCATTATCATTCCTTGCAGATGGTACTGGATTCGTTTGGAACAGTGAGAGAAATGGATATAACCACCTTTATCATTTTGACATGACCGGCAAGGTGGTTACTCAGTTGACAATGGGGGCTTGGGATGTAGTTGACTTCTATGGTTTCGAGCCATCAACGCAAACAGTTTACTTCAGTTCGAGTGAAGTCAGCGCTACAGAAAAGCATGTGTATTCATGTACTTTCAAAAAAGGAAAAGTAAAGACTACCAAACTCAGCACAAAAGCTGGTGTCAACGATGCCACGTTCAGCAAGGGTTTCAAGTATTATATCCTCAATCACAGCGATGCCAATACACCAACCACCTATTCATTGCACGATCAATCTGGTAAAATGATTCGCTCGCTAGTGGATAATAGCGCATTGAATGAACGATTGAAAAAATACAATCTGACAAAACGAGAATTTTTCACGTTTAAGAATAGCGATGGAATTGATTTGAATTGTTGGATGATGAAGCCGACCAATTTCGATGCAAACAAGAAGTACCCTGTTCTAGTAGCGATTTATGGTGGTCCTGGTCATAATACAGTAATGAATCAGTGGGAAGGCCGCAACATGATGTGGCACCAACTTCTTTGTCAAGAAGGTTATATTGTTGTGAGTGTTGACCCTCGCGGAACGCAGTACCGCGGTCGTGAATTCAAACATGCGACCTACATGAATCTTGGAAAACTAGAAACCAATGACTTCATTGATTTTGCAAAATATTTAGGACAACAATCTTATGTGGATTCCAAGAGAATTGGTATGCAAGGTTGGTCTTACGGAGGATACATGACTTCACTCTGTATGACAAAGGGTGCTGATTATTATTCAACAGGCATCGCTGTAGCACCAGTCACCAATTGGAAATATTATGATTCAGTTTACACCGAAAGATTCATGCGCACGCCACAAGAAAACAGCGGAGGCTATGAAAATAACTCTCCTATCAATTTCGTAAGTGCCATGAAAGGAAAGTATCTTTTGGTTCATGGTAGTGCAGATGACAATGTTCATTTCCAAAACACCATGGATATGATCACTGCCTTGGTCAAAGCGAATAAGCAATTCGATTTGTTTGTTTATCCAAACAAGAATCACGGAATATCAGGCGGGACGACTCGTCTGCATTTATTTACAAAAATGACAGACTACTTGAAGTCGAATTTATAAGCACTTCTTTTACAACACATTTCATCCTGATATTGTAGCAACTTGCCACACTATCAGGATGTCTTGTTTATTGCCGTCTGTTTCTTACATTTGGCCGAAACCTATTTAACCAATCAAATAAATCAATGGCAGAACAAACAACCTCAGGATCAAAGCACCCGAAGGGTCTTTATGTATTGTTTTTCACTGAAATGTGGGAACGATTTGGATACTATCTCATGCTGGGTATCTTCTCACTTTATATGTTAGATGGATGGGAAAGCGGTGGAATGGGCTTTTCTGGTCAAAAGAAATCTGACGTTTATGGAACTTACATTGGCTTGGTTTATTTGACTCCATTCATTGGAGGTTTGCTTGCAGATAGATTATTGGGATATAGACGTTCAATCTTCTTGGGAGGATCATTGATGGCAGCAGGTTACCTAGGACTGTCAGTTCACAACGAAACCATCTTCTACATTTCATTGCTATTGATCATTCTAGGAAATGGTTTTTTCAAGCCGAACATTTCTACCCTAGTAGGTAATCTATATAATGACAGCAGATACATTGCGAATAAAGACAGTGGCTACAACATCTTCTACATGGGGATTAATATTGGAGCATTCGTTTGCAATTTCGTAGCTGCATACATGAGAAACAACTATGGTTGGGGCTATGCATTCGCTGCTGCGGGTGTCGGTATGATCATCGGTCTTATCGTCTTCGCGTCAGGAACAAAACATGTGAAAGAAGCAGACGTGCTGAAGCCTGCAAAACCAGGAGATCTTTCAACTGGAGTAATTCTATTGTCCACAATTGTTCCAATGATTGTATTTGGTGTTTTGGGCTATTTTTTCAAAGGAGTAACGGATCCAACCAACAATCCTCATGGAAATCTATTAGGTACAGATAGTAATGACGCCTTCATCTTTGGATGTCTACCGGTAGCATTATTCTTCGTTTATATGATGTTAAAGTCAGATAAGGAAGATAGAAGACCTGTAGCTGCTCTACTTTCAGTGTTTGCATGTATTATCATTTTCTGGGCAGTGTTCCACCAAAACGGCGATGCATTAACTGTATGGGCGGAAGAATATACACACAGAGAAATGCCAGAAGCGATCTCAACACCAGCGGATAAAGTAGGGATGGCGCAGAAGGTAACCTACGGTGAATGGGTTGACATGCCAGAAGAGCAATTTGGACATTACGTTGATTCACTAGCTCAAATAAAGGCTAGCTATCCAGAAAAGTCTCCAGAAGCAGAACAAATGACTGCTCAAATCAAACTAGTGGAATCATCACACAAATATTTCGAAAATCTTCCTGCGGATCGTCGTCCAGAAAAGGGAAGTTCCCTTCTACTTGCATCAACTGAGCTTTACCAAAGTATCAATCCTTTTTGGGTTATTCTTTTAACTCCAGTTGTTGTAGGAATTTTTTCTGCTCTCAATAGAAGAAAAAAAGAACCGAGCACTCCTACTAAAATTGCTATCGGATTGGTTATTACCGCGCTTTCTGCTCTTGTAATGGTACTCGCGGTTCAGTCTACGGATATTGCATCAGACAAGGCTAGTACTATGTGGTTATTTGCTACGTATGGCGTAATAACCTTAGGGGAATTATGTCTCTCTCCAATGGGATTATCACTCGTATCAAAGCTTTCACCACCACGACTCACTGCATTAATGATGGGTGGTTTCTTCCTATCAACATCAGTTGGAAATAAGCTTGCTGGAATTCTTTCAAGTAATTTTGAGGCAACTGAAGATAAAGGCGGCTTCTTCTTCATGAACTTCGTTCTTGTAATGGCAGCCGCAGTCTTATTGTTTATTCAATTGAAGTGGTTAAATAAAATCATGCGCGAGAAAGGCGTATTCTAAATGATCCTAATCTTTTAAAAAAATGAGTCAAATTCTCGACGCAGAACTAACAGCTGGTAATCCATCCAATGGAAATGCTGAATTAGAAAAAATTCAAAATTTCCAAGGAAAATACCCTAAGCAATTATGGTATTTATTCTTCTCTGAAATGTGGGAGCGTTTTAGCTTCTATGGAATGAGAGGAATGCTGGTGGTATTTATGGTGAGCCAGCTTGGAATGAATGAAGGTGTTGCCAACCTACAATACGGTGCCACACAAGCTTTCGTTTATGCATTCACGTTCATCGGTGGACTTTTCGCAGATAAAATTCTTGGCTTTAGAAAATCACTCTTCTGGGGTGGTCTCTTGATGATTACAGGAAGCCTAATTCTCGCTATCGATCCAAAGAATTTCTTCTTTTTAGGACTCAGCTTTAACATTATCGGAACAGGTTTTTTCAAACCGAATATTTCCACAATGGTAGGCACGCTCTACAAGGAAAACGATAGCCGTAGAGACGCAGGGTTTTCCTTGTTCTATAGCGGTATCAATATCGGTGCGCTCCTTGGCGGGTATCTCTGTGTATCAATAGGCCAATCCTATTCATGGAATCTTGCGTTTGGTCTTGCAGCCATCGTGATGACCATCAGCTTGCTTACATTCTTATTCACTCAGAAAACACTTGGTCCAATTGGTCATTCGCCTTTCAAGGGTACATCAAATGAAGCAGCAAAAAAATGGTATGACTATGCTGTATATGCTGGTACTCTTGCAGCGATTCCAGTGATCATGACATTGGTAGCAAAAACAGAATACACTAATTGGTTTATGGCGATTGTAGGTCCAGCGGCACTCTTGTACATTTTCTATGAAATGACAAAGTACTCAGCTGCGGAAGTGAAAAAACTACTCGCTGCTCTGATATTCATTTTATTCTCTGTCCTTTTCTGGGCGTTCTTCGAACAAAGTGGAGGCTCATTAAGCCTGTTCGCAGCCAATAACCTTGACAATAAATTAATCGGTCTCCTTGAAGTAAATCCAAATGGTGTAAACAATGCAGCGAATTCATTATTCGTAATCATCTTCGCTCCACTACTCGGACTTGTTTGGATATGGCTTTCGAAAAGACGACAAGAACCTAATACAGTCATCAAATTCGGTCTTGGATTCTTGTTTCTTGCAATGGCTTTCTATGTGTTTTTTGCAACAAGATTCTTCGCAAATGCAGCGGGAATGACCTCGTTGGATGTATTCACTCTTGCATATTTGATTATCACTTTTGGTGAGCTCTGTCTATCTCCTATTGGACTTTCAATCATGACCAAACTTGCACCAAAGCCTTTGCAAGGTGTGATGATGGGAATGTGGTTTTTAGCAAGCGCATATGGGCAATATGTGGCAGGGCTTTTAGGAGCAGGAATGACATCTCCAAACCCGGAAGCAACCGCAGCAGAGAAACTCATCTCTTACACAGATGGATACCAACAGTTGGCGATTTATGCGCTGATTGCGGGTGTTGTACTCATTGCTATTTCTCCTTTGGTCAGAAAATTGATGATGGAAGTAAAATAATATTTCACATGAAGAAAATACTTTTTCAAGCTGCGTTCGCACTGATAGGATTCTCAGGCATCTCCTCTAGCGTTAATGCACAAAGTCCAGCTACTCCAACTCCTGTTGCTAAGAAAACTGAAGATGTAGCAACAACGCAAATAAACTGGATGACAGTTGAGGAAGCCATTGCTGCAGCAGCAAAGAGTCCTCGTAAGATCATGGTAGATGTATATACCAAATGGTGCGGGCCATGCAAAATGATGTCTCAAAACACATTCACTGACCCCACATTTATCGAATACATGAACGCGAATTATTACTGCGTGAAGTTCGATGCTGAATCACCGGAGCCAGTTCAATACAAGGGTCAAACTTATGCTAATCCAGACTACGATGCTACAAAGCAAGGTCGCAATGGAGTTCATCAATTTGCAAGATATCTGAATGTTTCTGCTTATCCGACGCTCGTCTTCTTGGATGAAAATGGAACCTACATCGGTCCGGTAGTTGGCTATAAAGTAGCAAAAGACCTAGAGATATTCGTCAAGTTTTTCGCAAACAACGACTACAAATCAGTTCTCACACAAGAACAGTGGGTAACCTACCAACAGAATTTCAAGCCTACTTGGTAGACTTAAAAATATGACGCAAAAAAAATCCCTTGTCGATGACAAGGGATTTTTTTATGCTTTCTATTTTGGATATTATCCAAGAAGAGCTTCAATCTTTTCAGTAAGAACGTTCTTTGGAACAGCTCCCACGCTTTTATCTACAACTTGACCACCTTTCAAGAAGATGATAGTTGGGATATTGCGAATTCCGAATTTTGCGCTGATATCTGGATTCTCATCCACATTCACTTTACCGATTACCGCTTTACCGTTATAATCGTTTGCCATTTCTTCAACGATTGGTGAAACCATGCGGCAAGGACCGCACCATTCTGCCCAAAAGTCAATCATTACAGGCTTATCTGAATTCATTGCAAGTTCTGCAAAGTTTGAATCAGTGATTTCTACTGCCATGGTTTTTTATTATTTGTAAAAAAGTTATTTTAATTGATGCGCCCTATGACAACAATCCTTCCACATCTAATGTTCGGAATTTCTGACATATAACGGTCGGCAAAGGTAAAGAAATTTTTTAGAGTCCACATCGTATTACTTTTGCTCACATGGAAACAGTTGGTCTATTAAGAGAAACCCCTACTATACTTGCAGATCTTGTAAAAAAACTAGATAAAACTCTCCTAGTTGCAAAGCCAGAGGAAAAGTGGAGTATTCAAGAACATGCGGGACATCTTCTAACTATAGAAAGCCTATGGATAGCGCGATTCGACGATTTTGTATTGGGGAAACCTTTTCTTCGACCATGGAATGGCACCAACGCCGACACAGACGCTGGTCAATTTAACTTACAAGGTATTTCACAAATTTTGGATGACTTTGCCTCTATTCGCAATGCGCATATGAACTTGTTGGAAAAATATCTGCCAAAACAAGACGAAATGACTTGTCATCACCAAGGGAAAGGAATCGATTTGACATTGCGAGCACATCTCGAAATGATGCAGAAGCACGACCAAGACCATCTTGAAATAATTCGTAAACGCCTCGTGTAAACCTATGGATACTGCCAGTCTAAGTGAGTTAAAGAAGGAGTTAAATACGATCCCACAAAAAGTTCTGATTGAACATTTATTACGCGTTGCTAAATACAAGAAAGAAAACAAGGAGCTTCTCTCCTATCTTCTTTTTGAATCTCATGACGAACAAAGCTACATCGCTTCGATTCAGCAAATGATGGATGAAGCATTTGATACCATCAATGATAGCAATTCCTATTTAGCCAAAAAAAGTGTGCGAAAGATCCTGAGAACCGTTACCAAGTACATAAAATATTCGGGTAAAAAAGAAACGGAAATTGAGCTCCTCATTCATTTCTGTAAAAGGTTGAAAGAGTATGATCTCGTACAATACCGGAATATCGTGCTTTTGAATATCTACGATCGTCAGCTATCAAAAATCAGCAAAAGCATTTTAACACTTCACGAAGATCTTCAATACGACTATCAGCAAATGCTTTCAGAATTGTAAAAAATTGCATGATTCTAAAACTGAAGAGCCGAGTATATTTGCCTTATGTATCCTACCATTTATCACGCACTACTCGATCTATTTGGAATCGATTGGCCATGGACTAAATTATTGAACAGCTTTGGTTTTTTTGTTGCACTCGCATTCGTAGCTGCAAGCTATACTTTGTCTAGAGAATTAAAAAGAAAAGAAATTCAGGGGCTTCTTAAAGGTGAAAAGAGAAAATTCATCACTGGCAAAGGCCCCGATTGGATGGATATTGGCACCAATGCTTTCCTTGGGTTCATCTTAGGTTGGAAATTCATTTATCTATTTCTCAATAGTTCGCGACTCTTTGTACCCGGTCAATCCCCACAAGAGCACATTTTTTCGGCGGAGGGGAATTTCGGATTGGGAATCTTCCTCGCTTTGGCATTTGGTGGCTGGAGATGGTGGTATTATAAGAAGCGTCAGCTACCAACTCCGAAAGAAGAGATTGTTGACTTTCATGTTTACGAATACACCGGCACGATTACATTTATTGCAGCGGTTTGTGGCATAGCGGGAGCAAAACTTTTTCATTTATTCGAAAATCCAGATGAGTTCATCGCCTTTTTCTCACGCCCCGACCTTCAAAGCTTTCTAAGTGGACTCACGGTGTATGGAGGCCTCATTATGGGTGCTACAGGAGTGCTCTACTTTGCATGGAGAAAAAACATCCCTTTCCTTCATCTAACAGATTCGGCGACACCGGGAATGATATTAGCGTATGGCATTGGTCGCATCGGCTGTCAAGTAAGCGGTGATGGAGACTGGGGAGTAGCCAACGCGGCACCGAAACCAGGGTGGCTCTCATGGCTTCCCGATTGGGCATGGTCTTATGATTATCCCAACAATGTCAATCAGGTCTTAGGTCCAAGCGCTGATACATTTGGTATGCGCATCACTGATCCCAACGTGCCTTGTTGGGACGGCTATTGCACGCATTTAGTGCCATCGGTTTGGCCAACACCACTCTATGAAACTGTTATGGCCACATTGATCTTCATTCTTCTTTGGTCTTTGAGAAAAAGAATCAATGTTGCAGGAGTCATTACTGGATTGTACCTCGTCTTCAATGGTCTCGAGCGATTCTTAATTGAATCCATTCGCGTGAACAATAAATTTGATTTACTAGGTATTCAAGCAACACAAGCACAAGTAATCGCAGTTTGTTTCATGATCGCTGGTGGAGCCATGCTTTTCTGGAGATGGAAAGTTTCTAAAAAGCTCTCATTAAAATAGAAAGCTAGACAATTGATAATCGGAACATTAAAAGATATCTCAGATTTTTTTAGCAAAATATTTGGAGAACGAGATAAATCATCTATTTTTGCCACCGCTTTCGAAGGAAAGCACAACGATAAGTTGGTCCGGTAGTTCAGTTGGTTAGAATACATGCCTGTCACGCATGGGGTCGCGGGTTCGAGTCCCGTCCGGACCGCCAACAAAAAAAGAAGCCTTTCTTCATGAAAGGCTTTTTTGTTTCCCTTTTTCAATGCTCTATTGAGCATGAAGCAATAATTCATCAAGTTTTTCTTAGGTTTACAATCTCCGAGAAACACATTGAAATGAACGATCACAAAAAAAAACTTGTCATATTCGGAAGCGGATTCCTAGGTGAATTGGCTCACTTCTATTTTACAAATGACTCAAACTACGAAGTGGTAGCCTTTACCGCAGATGCTCAATACATCAAAGACAGCACTTACCTCGGACTTCCTTGTATTGCTTTTGAGGAAATCGAAAAGCACTACTCCCCTGCAGATGTGCAATTATTTATCGCAATAGGATATAGTAAACTAAACGCTATTCGAATTGCAAAATTCAATGCTGCCAAATCAAAGGGATACACGCTAGCTTCTTATGTTTCATCCAAGAGCAGCTCTTGGCCGCAAAGCCTTGATATAGGAGAAAATGTTTTCATTATGGAAAACAATGTATTGATGCCCTTTTGCAAAATTGAAGACAACGTATTGGTATGGGTAGGAAATATATTATCCCATCATAGCATTATTAAAAAGCATACAACGATCACTTCCCACGCTGCTATTGGTGGCAATGTGATTATCGGCGAAGCCTGTTTTATCGGACTCAATGCCACCATTCGCGACAGCATTGAAATTGCAGATGGTACCGTCATCGCAGCATCGTCCAATGTCATTAAAAACACCGAGCCTCACTCCGTTTACATGGGAAGTCCTGCAGTCTATAAAATGAAAGCTGAGGACGCTAAGATTTAGAATGGCATAATATTTAGAATATCGATTTAAAATTTTTCAATATGAAAACATTACACATAAAAAGCTTCATTATTTTTTCTTTGGCCATTAGCCTTTTCGCGTCGTGTTCAAAGACTTCTCCTCTCGGAGAAAAAGTAAAAGAGCCATTTACAGGGAATAAATATGAAAGTAGCAATCGATACTTCAGAGCAGTTGGGAAAGGAGATAGTTCTGATGAGAATATTGCAAAAAATAAAGCCGACCTTCAAGCAAAGAAAGAACTTGCCCAACAGGTGGAAACAAGAATGAAAGTCGTAACCGACCAATATCTTGCAGAGACGGAGGTAAATAACTCAAGCGAAATCAATGATAAGTTTCAATCGCTAATTAGAGAAGTAACCAACACTCAAATCGCCGATCTAAGAAAAATTGGTGAAGAGAAATACCTCAACACTGAAGGGAAATACACAGTGTTCATTGCATACGAAATTCATAAACGCGATATGTATCGCTTCATGAAACGTCAAGCGAAACTCGATGCCAAATTGAATGAGGCTGAGAGAAAAGCCATCGAAGAAATTCTAGATGAAGAATTGAAAAAAGTAGAAGCGCTTGGAGAAGGCGAATAACACAAAACAAAAAACCTCGGAAATTCCGAGGTTTTTTATGCTTTAAATAATCTGTTGATTATTGAACTGGCTCAACTTCGATCAATTCAACATCGAAAACTAATGTAGAATATGCCTCGATTGGACCTGTAGCGCGAGCGCCATAAGCCAAGTTTTGTGGAATGTAGAAAGTGTATTTCGCACCTTTCTTCATCAACTGAAGACCTTCTGTCCAACCTGGAATCACTTGGTTCAAGCCAAACGTAGCTGGCTGACCTCTTTCTACAGAGCTATCGAATACTTTTCCATCGATAGTAGTTCCGTGATAGTGAACAGTTACTTTATCGTTAGCATCTGGTTGTGCTCCGGTTCCTTCAGAAACCACTTTGTATTGTAATCCGCTAGCGGTAGTTACAACTCCATCTTTTGATTTGTTAGCAGCAAGAAAATCTTCGCCTGCTTTTTTGTTTGTTTCACTTTTTGCTTCAGCCATCTTTTTCATTGATTCACGAATAAAAGTTTCAGCTGTTTCTACATCCATTGCTGAAGTGCTATCCATATGTTCACGGATACCTTGCAAGAACTTGTCGTAATCAACCTCGTTGAGACCACTCTCAGCTAGGTTAGTTGCGATAGAAACACCAAGTGCATATGAAAGAGAGTCATTGCTGTTCTCTAATTTTGCAGCACTTTTTCCTCCGTTTTTGCATGAAGCAAAAGCACTTGCCACTGCGATTGCAGCGATGAAGATTTTTTTCATGGGTTATTTATTTCAAATTTTAATTTCGGGTGCGAACTTAATCCTAAGTTGTCATATTTCAATCAACCTCTCACAAATACATACTCATTTTCAGTACTTAGAGCAGGCTCGAAGAGGTATCTTTCTGAGTCAAAGCCTTTCAAATCGGCAGGTTTGGTGATTTTGTTGTCAATAATATACCTCGCCATCATGCCTCGTGCGAGCTTGGCATAAGTGGATACAATGGACACCTTACCCCCTTTTCGTTCCTTAAATTCACATGTAATTACCTTACGATCCAAGGCTTGAAGTGGCACTGCTTTGAAATATTCATGTGAAGCCAAATTGACTACAACTCCTTTGGGATCGACCTCTTTCTTTAATGACTCGGCCAATTGATTCCCCCAAAACGAATACAGATTCTTATGCTTTGATGAAGGACTAAAAGGTGTCCCCATCATCAAACGATACGGCTGAATAAGATCTAATGGCTTTAAAATGCCGTAAAGTCCACTCAGAATTCTCAAATGATCCTGTGCCCACTCTAGCTGCTTTTTTCCGAGCTCTTCTGCTTTAAGGCCTCTGTAAACGTCGCCTTTAAACATTAGAACTGAAGGAATTGAATTGGACTGATCAAAAGGCAGGTGCCATTCATTAAATCTTTCCTTGTTCAATTGACCTAAGGCCGGACTCAAATCCATTAGCTCCGAAACCTCCTTCGATGAAAGTTTCTTCAATTTCTGTACAAGAGCTTTCGCTTCTTCTTGAAAAAGAGGTTGAGTAGCATTCAACTCGGGATATCTTGAGGTATCATCAAGAAGTTTGGCAGGAGAAATAACTGCCATCAATTTAGAAGACATCAATTTTCGATTTTGGGTTCACTTAAATAATCACCAAAAGATTTACGAAACGCATCAAACATCAGATCTGCTTGGAGTTCATATCCTTTTTTCGTCAAGTGAATGCGATCCTTAGCGGCAAGATTATTATCTCTCCAATCGTCAATAGAACCAAGTCCTCCCATGATCGCAAACAAGTCATACACGGCGCCATTGTGCTTTTCAGCCAAGCTTTGCATCACTTCTTGCACTTTAATAGCATTCTTGTTTGGATATTTTCTATTGTAGTAAGTATCATTATTAGTAATAAAAATGAAACTCACATGTGGATTCGATTGCTTAATAATTCCGACTAAAGAATCATAACGCGCTTCAAAAAGTGATGCATTGAAATCACCTTCTGGAACATTTGCATCATTCACACCAATGGCAAACAACACTAGATCAGGCTTGATTGTTTTCATCTGCTCACCAAAGAATCCACATCTTAGATAACTGTAAGTCCCCGCACCATTTACACCTATTGGATTATAAATGAATCCAGGTTCGTCATTTCCAAAATAAACTCCTTGGAATGCAAAATACCCTGCTGCGTTTCCTGGTCGTCTAAAGTGAAATTTTACAGAGCGATAATGACGATCAAGTTGATATTCGATATAACCTTTATCGGTGTGATAATCAATTTTAGTAGCAGTAATAGTTGAGTCGAGCAGCACACCATAGTTGCCGCTTGACTGGAAATAAAGTCTTACCTTATTCGAAGCATAAAGGGAGCTATCAGGGTTTTGGACATAAAGCTCTACCGAAGCCACTGAATCATTCGTAATAGCAGAAATACCGGAAACTCCCCAATCGCATTGATGTGAGCTTACGCTATTTCTGCAACCCGACCAACTACCCTCCCATTTGCACTTGATTGAACTTGGGCTATTTGTTCCTGCTAATTTGTATGGAAATACTAAACCTCTTTCGCCTCTTAACCCATAGCTTAATCCTGAGAAATTCTGTCGCATTCTATCGGTCAAGAATCCCCCTTGGACGTGACTTCCTCCGATGTGAACTATTGAAATTTTTCCTTCTCCTTCAAAAATGAGTTTTTCCATTTTTGAAAAAAGATGATTGAAATTTTCTTCAGGCTTATAGATATCCAATTCATTCAAATCATATTCGATGAATGAGAAATCTCTGCTTGGACTCTGAAAATGGGGAAGTCTTAATGATGTATGTTTTGAAAGCGCCCAACCACTAAGCGCTATGGCCATCAAGGCCACAGCGCTTGTGATTAGAAACTTATTTTTTTTAGAAGCTTTCAAAAAAATAGATGATTAGAAGTTTGGCTTCAATAGATAATTCGAATAGAACTTATCGATTTCTTCTACTGCTTCTTCTGCAGTATCAACCACTTTGAACAAATGCATGTCTTCAGGACTCACATTTTTTTCTTGTTCTAGAAGCACTTTTTTAATCCATTCTACAAGACCGTCCCAGAAACTGTGACCAACCAAAATGATCGGGAATCTTCCAATTTTATCTGTTTGAATGAGCGTCAACGCTTCGAAGAGTTCATCCATGGTACCGAATCCACCAGGCATAACAACGAAACCTTGGCTGTACTTGATGAACATCACTTTTCTTACAAAGAAGTAGTCAAAGTTGATGTCTTTATCGTGATCGATGTATGGATTGCTATGTTGTTCGAATGGTAGTTTAATGTTCAAACCAACGCTCACACCATTGCCTTCTTTGGCTCCCTTGTTACCTGCTTCCATGATACCAGGTCCGCCGCCCGTGATAACTCCATAGCCACGTTGAGTCAAAAGGAATGCAATATCGCGAGCCATTTGATAGTATGGGTTGTCTGGTTTAGTTCGTGCAGATCCAAAAATGGTAACGCATGGACCAATGGATCCCATTCTGTCGTAGCCCTCTACGAACTCTCCCATAATTTTGAAGATTGACCATGAGTCATTGCTCTTCACTTCATTCCAAGATCTTTGCTTGAACTTGTTGACAATTCTGCTGTCTTTTTCCATAATGATAAGTGTTTAAAGAACCGGATGTTCTTTTATTGTTATTACTTAATTTAATTCTATCCAAAAAGGCCGCCACCTCTCTTTTTCTTCGAGCCACCGCCGAGACCAAGCACTCCTAGTAATCCTCTGGCAACTTCTCTCATCACTGTATTTCCCACTTGGCGAACCATAGTATTTTTTGACAATTGCTCAATCACAGTAGGTTCCTTCTTCTCAGCTGATTTTGATTTTGGTTTTGGAGCCTCTATCTCTTCTTCTTCTGTTTGTGCTTTTGCATTTGAAATTTTAGCATTCAAAATTTCATAAGCACTTTCTCGATCTACTTCTTCATTGTATTTTGGAGCTAAGAAAGAATATTGAATGACGCGATCAATTTCTTCTTGATTTAACACCCCCATTCTACTCTTTGGAGCTCTTAAATGTACCGCGGCCAAAGGCGTAGGAATTCCCTTCTCATTTAGTCCGGTGATTAGTGCTTGTCCAATACCAATGCTGGTGAGCAATTCATCCGTTTTGTAATATTCAGAAATAGGATAGTTCTCTGCTGTCTTTTTAATCGCCTTTCTATCTTTTTCTGTAAAAGCTCTTAAAGCATGCTGAACCTTCAAACCTAGCTGAGATAGCACTGCTTCTGGCACGTCGTAAGGATTTTGAGTACAGAAATAAATTCCAACTCCTTTAGATCGAATCAGCTTAATGATCGATTCTATCTGATCTAGCAAAGCGTCGCTCGCCTCATTAAATATCAAATGAGCCTCATCGATGAAAACACAAAGTTTCGGTTTTTCCAAATCTCCAGCCTCAGGAAATGACGCATAAATTTCAGCGAGCATTTGAAGCATAAAGGTTGAAAACAACTTCGGTTTATCTTGAATATCGGTAAGTCTTACAATTGAAATAACTCCTTTACCGAATTGATCGATACGCGTTAGATCACTTACTTCAAAAGACTTTTCTCCAAAGAATAAGTCAGCTCCTTGGGATTCTAGCTCAATTATTTTTCTCAAAATAATAGAAGTAGAGGACTCTGATATTTTTCCATAATCCTTTTCAATCGCTTCCTTTCCTTCTTCGGTGGAATACTGCAAGAGCTTTTTAAAATCTTTCAAGTCTAGCAATGGCAAGTTATTGTCATCAGCAAATTTGAAAAGGACGGCCACAATGCCGCTTTGAGTGTCATTAATATCAAGAATCTTGGAAAAAAGAACAGGTCCAAACTCACTTACTGTTGCTCGAAGTCGAACTCCTTTTTCTTTCGATAATGAGAGCAGTTCTACAGAGCATCCCTCCGCGTGAAAAGGAATACCTATAGCCGAATGTCTCTCCTCAATCTTTGGATTGGTTGTTCCAGGCATTGCTATTCCACTGAGGTCTCCCTTCAAATCCATCATCACCACTGGGATACCCTTACTCGCCATATTCTCAGCAATCACCTGAAGTGTCACTGTTTTTCCAGTCCCTGTAGCACCTGCAATCAAACCATGACGGTTTAAAGTCTTTAGAGGAATATTCACCTTGGCATCTGCACATACTTCCCCATCCAAGAGCGCCGCTCCCAGACTTAGAAAATCACCTTTGAAGGCATAGCCTTCACTTATGTGCTGAACAAATTCTTCTTTTGATGCCATAAAATCAAAGATTATTGTGCTTTTCTTCCTAGAATAATTTTTTCTAAAAAGAATGTAGCAAATGGAATTAGAGATGCAAAAAATGCCAGAAATGATTTGGCGAAAGTTATCTTTTTACTTGTAAATGCTTCAAAAATTTCATAGATGAACCATACGAATAATACTCCATGAATACCTCCTGCAATAGATACTGCCTTAGGCATATCGGCCATGTATTTCAATGGCATTGCAACAAATAATAATAAGAGATAGGATATACCTTCGATGTGTCCTGATAAAAATAATCTTTTCAGAGATTCTTCCTTCGTCATGCAATCAATATTGGGCTTCGAATATAATACTTCGAAAAAACCAATCTTCACTGCTCACACGAAGTTTCTAACAAATTAGCGTTTTCTGCGCTTGGGTTTTCCCTTCTTTTCTACTTTTTTCTTGACATCAAATCTCTGTTTCTTTTCATGAAAAGCTCCTTTATAATCAGGGTTTTCGAGTTTTTTCTGACGATCTATTTCACGCATTTGATCTTGGAATTCATCAAAAGGTGTTTCGTGAATTTTAATAACCTCCGGCATTGGAATACGCTCAATGGTTTGCTTGATCAACTTTTGAATTTTTCCAATATGATACTCTTCAGAAAAATCCATGAAGCTAATAGCTGTTCCTGTTTTGAATGCTCTACCCGTTCTTCCAATTCGGTGAACATAATCCTCGTAATGCGTGGGTATGTTGAAGTTGATCACGTGGGATACTTCAACCACATCAATTCCTCTAGAACTCACATCTGTGCTCACCAGAACTCGTACATCCCCACCTTTGAAGTCATCTATGGCATTTATTCTGGCATTTTGACCCTTATTGCTATGAAGCATGCGAATTTCTCCAACCTGCTGCCCTTCCAAGAATTTTGCGATACCAGTAGCATGTTCTTTTGATCTCACAAACACCATCACTCGGTTGAATTGCTCATCATTTTTCAAAAAATGAAGCAGCAAATCTAGTTTCGCGCGGAAGTTGGGAACTTCATATAAATACTGACTAATACTCTCAGCAGGAGTCGATTGTGGAGAAACTTCAATTCTTTGAGGAAAAAGCAAAAAGTTGTCTGCAATTCTTTCCACTTTTTCGGGAAAAGTGGCTGAAAAGAGCAATTGTTGCTTCTTTTGAGGGATTTTTTCTTGAATTTCACGCAATTGTGGCCAAAAACCCATATCCATCATCCTATCGCATTCATCAATCACTACATGCTTGAATTTTTTGGGAGCAATTTCTCTTTTCGCATAGATCTCCAAGAATCGACCTGGAGTTGCAATGATGACGTCTACACCGGCATTTAAAGCCTCAATTTGCGTTTTTGGTCCTATACCACCATACAGGGCTATGCGCTTGATATCGGTGTATTTTGAAAGCTCCTCAAAGGTTTTATCGACTTGCAGCACCAGTTCCTTTGTGGGAACCAAGATGAGGCATCGTGGCTCGGGACCTTGATGGTACTTTAATATTTGTAACAGCGGTAGAATATAGGCTGCTGTCTTTCCAGTGCCTGTTTGGGCTATTCCAACCAAGTCTTGACCGGCCAAAATGCGCGGTATGGCCTTCTCTTGAATCTCCGTAGGATGCTGATATCCTGCATCTTCGATTGCATTAAGGAATTGTCTAGTAAGTTTGAGATCTTCGAAAGTCATGGCGCAAAGATAGGGTCATTAAATTTTACGTATTTTCGTAGCTTGCTTAACCGTAAATATGTCCTCCTCACCAATAGACGTAAATAACTTCGATGACATCCGTCCTTACAACGATGTCGAGCTGAAAGAAGCCATCGAAAGGCTTCTGCAGGAACCCATGTTTTATAAGATGATGAAATGGGTCTATCCTTCACTTGGAAAAATGGTCATTCAAGAAATGATGCGTGAAATAGAAACGGTGAAGGATTTTCAAGAACAAGTAAGCGCTCCTGCGTTTAAAGTAGTTACTCAGCTGACTACCAACGGACTTAGTTATTCAAATTTCGAAGAGTTAGAACTCAAGAAACCTTACCTCTTTTTATCAAACCACAGAGATATCATCTTAGACAGTGCCCTCCTCAATGTGAGTTTAATGGAGAATGGTTTTGATACTACTGAGATTGCAATTGGAGATAACTTATTGCAAACATCAGCAGTGAAAGATATTGTGCGATCTAACAAAAATTTTATTGTTAATCGCAATGTAAATGCGAGAGAAATATTCTTCTATTCCTTGCGCCTTTCGAATTACATACGAAACACCATTAAGAATTCTCGCACTTCGATTTGGATTGCGCAACGAGAAGGTCGTAGTAAGGATGGAGACGATCGCACAGCAAGCGGGTTACTTAAAATGTTTACTATGAGCAGTGAATCTTCGATGGAAGACGCCCTGCTTGAACTGAACATCAAGCCGATGTGTGTGAGTTATGAATATGATCCCTGCGACATTTTGAAAGCAAATGAGCTTGTTCAAAAAAAGCTTTTTGGTAAATATGAGAAGAAGCCAGGTGAAGACTTCAAGAGTATGATGCGTGGTCTCACGGGCCATAAGGGTAGAATCAATATCGCAGTTGGTCGAGATATGACCGATGCCATTGAAGAAATGAGGGCAATACCCCATAAAAACGATAAGGTTTTACATCTCGCTAATGCGGTCGACGCGGAAATGCATCGCATCTATAAGCTTTGGCCAACCAATTATATCGCCTACGATCTTCTTCACGGAACGAAAGAATACAAAGACCATTATAGCAATATTCAGCGTATTACGTTTTCAAATTACATCAGAGGAAATGTCATTAGACTGGGCCTGATTCGAAGACAGCTCGGTCTTCCAAAAGAAGGTTATGGAAAAGCGGTGAAAGAAATTCTTTTGGAAATGTATGCCAATCCGGTATCCAACAAAAAGACGCAGTTGGAAAACTTCAATAAGATGAACCTATCTAATTCTGCAGTTTAGCATGTATCGAATCGTTGCTCTGTTGTTATTCCTTTCCTTCAATCAATTGCTTCGTGCGCAATGTGCAGCTTGTTTTGAAGAAATTGATGTCATCATTAACGGTGATTTTTCAGATGGTAATACGGCATTCACCACTGAGCTCAATCCAGGCAGCGGTTTCTTTTGCCCACTATGCCCCGAGGGGACATACGCGCTGGGAACCTATGCTTTTTTCTTTCATAGCGATTTTATTGGACAAGACCACACCACAGGAACGGGAGATTTTTTCATTGCCAATGCTGCCGCTCAAGAGGGAATAAATGTTTGGTGTCAAACAGTGAGTGTTACACCTCAAACAGATTATACGTTTTCTTTTTGGGTACGTGATGTCACCAACAATTCTGACCAGCACCCTCTCGCTATTTTACAAGCGAACTTCAATGGAACCCTTGTGGGATCGAGTATCCAAGCTTATGGGGGCTGGCAGGAAAATACATTTGTTTGGAATAGTGGAACAGAGACCACAGTCGATATTTGTATTCAAAACTTCCAAAGCAATCCTGGTGGAAATGATTTTGGCTTAGACGATATCAGTATGACCGCGTGTGAACCGATTACTCTGCTTCACAGCGCAGATGCAGGAACGGATGTCGTTGTTTGCAGCGGAGAAAGTATCCAAATCGGAAGCAACAATCATCAAGGGTACAATTACAACTGGAATAATGGAGAGAACCTTTCGAGTATCACCTCCTCCTCGCCTACTTTTTCCTATGTGAATAATAGTGATCAAGATGTCGTTTTTAATTACCAAGTCACTATAGACTCTGCCGGTGTGGGCTGTATCACTAGTGATATCATTCAAATAACTGTTCGCCCTGCCTTTACTTTTTCCCTCGGTAATGATCTACAAATTTGTCCCGGAGAAACCTATACACTTAATGCAGGAGATAATTGGGATAGTGTCGTTTGGAGCGATTCTTCAAATGGATCTTCATTTTCCGATAATACACCACAAACTGTTCAAGCTACAGTGACACTAAATGGTTGTCCACTATCTGATGAGATTACAATTTCAGAAGTGTCCCTTCCAACCGTAGAACTTGGGCCTGATCAGGCCATCTGCGAATCCAATGCACCGCTAATCCTCAATGCCAATGTGGTTGGTGATTGGTCGACTGGAGAGACCTCGTCTAGCATTGAGGTTTCACAAAGTGGTACATATACTTTTAATTATGAACTTCAAAACTGCGTTGTTTCAGACCAAGTAACTATTACAGTTGATACCCAACCTGAAGTACAAATTCCCGACAACGTAATTCTCTGTGAAGGTTCTACCGTAACGCTTACAAGTAATCTTTCAGGAATATGGTCAAATGGCACTGTTGGTTCTTCGACAGTGGTCACCGAGCCTGGTATCTACAGCATTCAAGTAGTGAATGGCACGTGCTCCGACATAGATGGTAGCACTGTAACATTAATGCTTCCTCCTTCAGTTGATTTGGGGCCCGACATTACAATTTGTGATGATCAATTTGCCTCATTCGATGCTACTTTTTCTGAAAATTCAACCACATATACTTGGAGTAATGAGGCAACATCTCCAATGATTTTGGTCAATGAGCCTGGGGCTTACGAGGTGATTTTAGAGAATGCATGCGGCACTGCATCGGATGAAATCATGCTTGAAACAACAGTATGTGGATGGAATATTTTTGTTCCCAGCGCTTTCACCCCCAATGGAGATGAAATTAATGATGGTTGGAGCGTGAAAGGATATAATGTGTCTAATCTAAAAGTCACCGTTTACAACCGATTTGGTGATATGGTTTGGGAAACTGAAGCATTCGAAGAAGAATGGCACCCAGATCCTCTACAAATCGGCGACGATGCCTATAATTATAGAATAGAAGGAATTACCTATTTGGGTGAAAACATTGTTCAACATGGATATGTGAGATTGCTCAAGTAGTTATTTACATTTGCCCCACCAATTTAATATTTAGAAGATGAGCTGGTTTAAAAGAATAAAGACAGGTATTACCACTAAAAGCGTAGAGAAGAAGGAAATCCCAGAAGGATTGTGGTACCAGTGTCCTGAATGTAAGAACGTGATGACAGCTGAACAGCATGCTGAAAATAATTGGGTATGCGACAAATGCGAACATCACGAAAAGATTGGATCTAGAGAATATTTCTATATTCTATTTGACGAGCAAGAATACGAGGAGATCGCTGAAAACCTTATCAGTGGTGACCCTCTTGAATTCACAGATACTAAGAACTATAAGGATCGTATCAAATCAACCATCGCGAAGACTGGTCTTAAAGATGCCATTCGTGTTGCAATGGGTGAGATCAATGGTGAAAAAGCTGTTATTGCGTGCATGGACTTTGGTTTCATCGGTGGATCGATGGGATCTGTCGTTGGAGAAAAGTTTGCTATCGGTGTAGATGCTGCTATCAAAAACGAATGCGCATTTATCTGTATTAGCAAAAGCGGTGGAGCTCGAATGATGGAAGCTGGGTATTCATTGATGCAAATGGCTAAGACTTCAGCTAAGTTGACATTGCTTGCTGACAAAGGTCTACCCTATGTCTCAATATTGACCAACCCAACCACCGGTGGTGTTACAGCCTCTTATGCGATGCTTGGTGATATCAATATCGCAGAGCCGAAGGCTTTGATTGGCTTCGCAGGACCACGTGTGGTTAAAGAGACCATTGGAAAAGATCTTCCTGAAGGATTCCAAAGTGCCGAATTTGTACTGGAGCATGGATTTTTGGACTACATCGTAGGGCGTAAAGAGCTCAAAGATAAACTTGCTCTTTCACTTAAAATGTTCTCTCCAAAATCATAAGCATGAAAGTACTGATGGTGTGTCTTGGCAATATTTGTCGCTCCCCAATTGCGGAAGGAGTTCTTAAACACCTATCAGAAAAAAGAGGGATCCAACTAGAAATCGACTCTGCAGGAACAAGCGGTTATCATACCGGTGAGCAGCCCGACGAACGTGCCATTAATTGTTTAAAAAAACATGGCATTGATATCAGCTACCAGCGTTGTAGACAGATTAAAGCTGCCGATTTTGAATACTTCGATAAGATCTTCGCGATGGATCGAAGTAATTTGAAAGATCTATTGAGCATGTGTCCAGAAGAAAAATGGAAGTCAAAAATTTCTTTATTTCTACACTTTGAAGAAGACGTCCATAGGCAAATCGTACCAGATCCCTATTACGGTGGAGATCATGATTTTGAACGGGTTTACGAATTGACCATCCAAGGATCAGAGCATTTTTTAAATTTACAATAGCATTTAAACCTATTGTAAAATAGAAGGTCTTCTATCCAAACATATAAACCATAACGAAAATGAAATCACTAAGCTTTGCAGCCATTTTAATGGCCTTCATATTTATTGGATGCAAAAAAGACGAAGAAGAAATCACTCTATTTGATGACACCCTCTACGGGCAAGAAAGTACATCAGCGTATGCAGAAAAAAGTGTTTCCGATGATGAAGACGCCCTGACGCTGCGCTCCGGAGCGGGAGATTGTAATGGCCTATTTGTTAATTCATGCGCTGTTATTACAGAAGATAATGCAACATTTCCAAAAACCATTACCATTGATTACGGCACCGGCTGTACTGACTGGCAAGGCAGAACTAAGACAGGAAAAATCTTTATTCATCTTACCGACTCGCTCATCAATGAAGATGCTGTAAGAACAGTCACCTTCGAAAATTTCACTGTAAATGGAATTTCTATTTCTGGAACAAGAATAACTACTAACATCGGTTTGAATGCCAATAACCAAATGGTATTTAATCGTATCATCGATACAGATATTTCTAATGGAAACGGCACGTTTCAAAGAAACTTCAATGAGCAGATCACATGGGTGAGCGGCTTCAATAATGATATTTGCGGAGATAACATACTTTCTATAACAGGAGAAGGTTCGGTGACCAGACCAAGCGGAGTAGTTATTCCTAGAGAGATTGTTTCACCTATTATTTATGATCAAAGTTGCGGATACATCATTTCGGGTGTGCTTGAAATTTATTCGCTACAAGGAGTGTGGAGCGTGAATTACGGCTCCGGCAATTGTGATAACAACATTACCATTACACGACCTGATGGCACGGTCGTGCAAGCAACATTATAATGAAAGGGCTTAGGCCCTTTTTTTTTTACAACTCTTTTTGCTTAAATTGCATCTACTACAAAACTCCTTTCATGAGATTACGCTGTGCTTTATTTTCTTTTTTGCTGCTTTTCATTACTGACATAGTTAGAGCACAATCAAATTATTTTCTCAATGGAAATGCTCAAGCAATTGGCGACGATTGTTATCAGTTGACTTCTGCCTTTCCGACGCAAAATGGCACCGTATGGTACGCTGATCAATTGGACTTGAACGAACCTTTTTCTTTGCAGTTCACCATGAACTTTGGAGATATAGATGCCAATGGAGCTGATGGAATTTGCTTTGTTCTTCAAACGGTCGGAACGAATGCAATCGGAACAAGTGGCGGAGGTATGGGCTATCAAAACTTTGGAACTTCTCTAGGAATAGAATTCGATACTTGGCAGAACAATGATTTTGCAGACCCATTTGAAGATCACGTTGCCATTGAAATCAATGGAGACATCAATCATAATTCATTTGGCAACATTGCAGGCCCAGTGCAAATCGATCCGTTCGACATTAATGTTGAAGACGGAGAAAACCATATCGTTCAAATTACTTGGGATCCTGTGACTCAACTCATCCAAGTGTATTTCGATTGTGTTTTTAGACTTCAAGGGAATATTGACATTATCAATACTGTGTTTAATGGAAATAGCCTTGTTTACTGGGGATTTACAGCAGCAACTGGGGGTTCTTCGAATAATCAAATCGTTTGTCTCGAGGAAAACATTTTGAATGTAGGTAATCAAGTGGAGGTTTGCACAGGAGGCTCTATCCAATTGAGCGTTGGCAATAGTCTTGATGGCTCATACAACTGGTCTCCTGTAGATTATTTAGACGATCCTACTTCAGCTACGCCCATTTCCACGCCTCCATCCAATATCACTTACACTGTTACCTACACAGATTTATGCGGCGCCGATCAAACCTCAGAAATTGAAGTGCTTGTTGCAGACCTTGAGTTATCAATTACAACCCCTAGCGAACTCACTTGTGATAATGAGCAGGAAACAATTTCTGGGTCCATCAATTTTGATTTAGACGTAAACTATTCCTGGACATTTAACAATGAAACTACAGGAGGATTAAATGTTTCGAATTTGATCGTAAGTACTCCTGGCTTATACACGGTTGAAGTCAATTACCAAAATCAGTGTTTTGATGAGATTGAGTTTGAAGTGACTGGGGATTTCACCACCTATCCAGCAAATGCTGGAGCCAATCAAGACATTACCTGCGCTCAGGAAGAGGTTGTACTCACAGCTTCACAAACCAATCCCAATGCACTATACGGTTGGGCGCTGGGAGCAACTTTGCTTTCCAATACAAGCACATACACTGTGAGTAATCCAGGAACCTATACCCTAGCGGTTCTCAACCCCGATAATGGATGTGTAACTACAGATCAAGTGATTGTTGGACTTGACATTACTACTCCATCCATAGAAATTCCAGCGCAAGACACTTTGAATTGCCAGTTAAGAAGTTTTCCCATAGCAGATGTTGTCATTACTGATGCTACCAACTACTCTATTGATTGGGATAACTTCACAGGGTATCCCATGATAGACACTACATTAATCTACCCGATTATTAGTGGTCCGGGGTACTACGAAATCACGGTGACTTCAGAGGATAATGGTTGCAGTGCAACGGCGGGGGTCAACATTATTGCTGATGAATACTTCTTCATTAACTTGGAGTTTATGCGTTTCCCGAATATCGTTACAGCGAATGGAGATGGATTGAATAAGGATTGGAAACCATTCCTTTCTTATAATACCAATCTAAATATCCTCGATCTATTCTCTACTTATGAAATGACCGTATTCAATCGTTGGGGACAGGAATTGTACACAACATCAAAACCGACGGCGTATCGACCTTCTGAAGAGGTTCCTGGGGTATATTATTACATCTTCAATTACGACATTACGTGTGGAATTCGAAAATCAGGCACTATCGAGGGGACCATTCAAATCGTTGAGTAATCACCACTGAATTTCCCGGAGTCCTTTTTCTCGCAATATTCTATTTGTTTCGGAAAAATGACCACAGCCCTCAAATCCTCGGTAGACCGACAAAGGCGAGGGATGTGAGGTCTCGAGCACCACATGTTTATCGAGATTTATAAGCTTCTTCTTGGAGATGGCTTTATTTCCCCATAAGAGAAAAATGACATTTTCTTTATGTGCATTTATTGACTCAATTACTGCATCCGTGAAATTCTCCCACCCTTGATTTTTATGGCTATCCGGCTTGCCCTCTTCGACTGTAAGAACGGTATTTAGAAGAAGCACTCCTTGATTTGCCCAACGTTGAAGATTTCCAGAATTCGGTATGGGTAGGTTTAAGTCCCTTTTCAATTCCTTAAAAATATTTTGCAAAGAGGGAGGATATTGGATGCGATCGTTCACGCTAAAAGCCAACCCATGTGCTTGCCCTTTACCATGATAAGGATCTTGCCCGAGTATCACAACTTTTAAATCTTTCAACGGGCAATATTCAAATGCTGCATAGATTTCATTCATAGGTGGAAAACAATTCACTTCTTGATAGCGATTTTCAATAAATGAATTCAACTTTTGAAAATACTCTTGATCCAATTGATTCTTCAATAGATCACGCCAGTCATTATCTTGAATGAACATCATATGACAAAAATAAAAAGGCCTCCGATGTGGAGGCCTTTTCATATCGATAGTTACAAATTATTTTGCAACAGTAAATTTCTGTGTCAAGTGCTGACCTTCATTTCCAATAAATACAATGAAGTACATTCCTGATTCGAGTTCGCTCACATTGTACTGAAGAGCTGAGCTATTCAAATTAAATTGATCGGCAAGTTTACCAGTGGCATCGAAAATTCTTACTTCTTTGATTGAATCATATTTCACTGATTCAATTTGAAGGAATGATGTTGCAATTGCTGGATAGATTTTTACATCTTCAAATGCCAATTCGTTGACATCAACTGTTGTGCTTGGTTGACAAGGAGTGCTGCTGGCGGTGTTTCTAAACGAGCCACCTAAAGAAGTGATTCCGGTTCCAGCTGCATCGAGCCAATCTACGAGGTCTTCGTTGGCTGGATTAGGATTTCCTGTCCAGTGGCGGTCCATCTTACCATAGTAATCAGGAGAATTTGGTGAATTACAGAATGAACCACCTCCTGTTAAAGTACCTACAATTTTTTTATCCTTATTAAAAATAGGAGAACCTGAAGATCCACCTTCTGTTACACCATGATTGGTTTGTGTTTCCACCCAAGTAACTCTCCAGTGATGGTTAGAAGCACCCCAAGTGCCAGACACAACGCTTCCTCCTGTAGAGAATTTCTTTGCATCTCCTGCAGGGTGATGAATGCACCATACGCGGTGACCGTTTGCATCTGCAACCGGAGCTGTAGTCGTAGTTTCCCATCCAGCATAGTATGGATTATAGTTGTTAGGGATAGCATCCTCCATTTCAACAAGTGCGAAGTCGGATCCTGATGCACCGCCATTATCATTACTGTCGGCACGTAGGATTAGACCAACTTTCTGTTGTGACATAGGAGCACTACCAGAACCACAGTTTGCACGTTGGAAATTAAAACGAACCGTTGAAGAGGCTAGGTCCGACGCATCGCTGTCTATAGTGCAGTGCATCGCTGTCAAGATATAATTTTTACAATCGTATGAAGTATTGTTAACCAAAGATCCAGTGCAAAAACCAACGCCATTACCAGCCACTAATGAAAGGCGAACAACAGCTTGTCTTTGATCTGCCCAAGGTGTTCCCTCTGGACAGTTCACATCAATTTCACAATCTTCACTTGTTCCAACACCTCCACGATCTTCTCTCGGGTCTTCCATAAAACGAAAGAAGTGAACGAATTTTTTAACTTCTAATCTTGGAGTACCAACAACATTACCGGGCTGAACATATTCGAAGATAGCTTCATCACCGATCATGTCTGGTGAACGATAAATTCCTGTGGGGTGATTTTCCGTGAAATCGAAAGGTCCTTCAAACCAGCTGCGATCAGCTGCATACATGTAGAACTGTGCTCCTTGTGGTAAGTAGAAATTGCTAAAAATTATTCCCACTCCTTTAGCTCCTGCAGTTTTAAATCTGAACTGGCAAATTTGATTGCCATTCAAGTCCGTCGTCCAGCGACCTTCTTGAGCGATATCGAGAGATGTATTAACGAACTCACCGTACATCGACATTTTGCCGAGTTTATCATCTTCTTCAGCACGAGCAACTAATTCTGCGTTATCGAAGGTTTGAAGTTCATAGGTAGTAAGACTATTCAAGTCATTTTCGTGCATATTGTACCCGGGAGGAGTTGATTGCGCGAAAGAAGAAATACTAGTAATAATGAGAAATGCTGCGAGTAGCGTTCTTTTCATTGGTTGTGATTATTTGTATACAGGTTTACGGCCGCGAAATATAGCGGTTACTATTTATTTGGTATAATTTATTTTTCCCTTGACATGGAATGTCTACAATGGTTTATTCAATCTCAGTCCATTTTACCCTATTCCTGTTGAAAAAATGGGAAGTCTGCGGGACTCAAGCTAAATTTGCACTGTGAATAAGATTTCAACGGACATTCAGCAGGCGGTAGCTTTCCTATCTGAGGGAAGGCTCATTGGTATCCCAACAGAAACCGTTTATGGACTTGCTGCAAATGCGCTTGACCCATTGGCTGTTGCTCGAATCTTTGAGGCCAAACGCCGCCCTACCTTCGATCCGTTGATTGTGCACGTCCCCAATTTTGAGGCTGCAGCGCTTTATGTGAAAGCAATTCCAACAACACTAGAAAAACTTGCCAAGGCTTTTTGGCCTGGCCCGGTTACTTTACTTTTTGAGAAAAAAGACATTATTCCCGACCTAGTAACATCCGGTTTAGAAACGGTGGCAATTCGAGTTCCCAATCATCCTTTAACTTTGGAATTGCTTGGAGCGCTCGACTTTCCACTTGCGGCTCCAAGCGCTAATCCATTTGGTTATATTTCTCCCACCACTGCTCAACATGTGGTGGATCAGCTTGAGAAGGAAGTTTCAATGGTGCTCGACGGAGGCCCATGCACCATTGGAGTTGAGTCTACGATCTTACAACTTTCTAATGGAAAAATTAAAGTGCTTCGTTGGGGCGGTCTATCCATCGAAGATTTGGCGCCCTTCGATGTACAAATCGAAGTAAACACCCACAGCACCAGCAATCCAAGTGCGCCTGGAATGCTTACTTCGCATTATTCTCCGAGAAAAAAAATGAAGCTTGTTTCCTCCTTTTCTCAATTAAATGAGTTTGAGAATCAAAGAGTAGGATTTCTAACTTGGACTTCTAAAAGCCAAAATTCAAGGCATTTGACATTATCAGAAAATGGGGATATGGCCGAAGCAAGCAAAAATCTATTTTCTTTTCTTAGACAATTAGATGCAATGGACATCGATCTCATCATTGCTGAAAAGGTTCCAGATGTTGGATTAGGTAAGGCAATCAACGATCGCCTTACCCGAGCTGCTGCAGAATAATTTAAGCTCCTCTTTTAAATGGTCGAATAATTAATCGCAAATCACGCGCGTGACGGAAGTAATTCTGTGCCCAATTGACCATCACCACTATTTTATTCCTAAAGCCAACCAATTGGTAGATGTGAACGAAAAGCCACGCTATCCAAGCAAACCATCCGAACATTTTGAATCGGGGTAACTCCGTTACTGCCTTGTTTCTTCCTATAGTGGCCATAGAACCTAAGTCCTTGTAGACAAAAGGAACTGGAGCTTGGTTTGCTAATTTTCTTTTGAGATTTTTTGCAACATTCACTCCTTGTTGCATCGCGGGTTGTGCTACCATCGGATGACCTGTGGGAGCGCTTTCTGTGATCATCAAGGCAACATCTCCAATAGCATAAACATCCTGCAATCCTTGAATTTCATTGAATTCATTTACCAGAATTCTTCCACCTTTGATGTGTGAAGCGTCAATTCCTCCGGGTACAACGCCTTTCACTCCTGCAGCCCAAATCAACATAGAGCCTTTTAATGATTTTCCATTGTGACAAGTCACCGTAGTTCCATCATAATCACTCACACGTGTATCTAGCCAAATATCCACCCCCATTTCATTGAGAGCCTCATAAGCCCTATGACCACTTTGTGCAGACATTCCCATGAGCACTCGTTCGTTGGCTTCCACCAAGTGAACATCCATCCCTCGGATATCCAAATCGGGATAGTCTTTTGGAAGAATATCTTTTCTGAGTTCTGCAATAGCGCCTGCGAGCTCCACTCCTGTCGGCCCACCTCCTACTATTACCACACTCATCAAAGCTTCTCGTTCTTGAATGTCTTTGCTGAGAATGGCCTTTTCAAAATTTTGAAGCAATAGACTTCTGATGTCCAGTGCCTCAGAGACCGACTTCATGGGCATCGATTTTTCCTCGACATTTTTTAACCCAAAGAAATTAGAAGTGGCCCCAGTGGCTAAAACCAGGTAGTCATAGTTGACTTCTCCAATCGATGAACAAACAGTTTTCTTTGTTGGATCAATAGAAATGACTTCTGCCATTCGAAAGAAGAAATTCTGATAGTTGGAAAAAATTTTCCTGAAAGGATAGGCGATACTGCCCGGTTCTAGGCCTGCAGTTGCCACTTGATAAAATAAGGGCTGAAAAGCGTGGTAATTGTGCTTGTCAATTAATACCACTTGAAAATCGCTGTTTCGCAGTGACTTTGCGAGGCTCAACCCTCCGAAGCCTCCACCAATGATAACGATTCGTTTTTTGCTGGTTGGAGGAATGTTCATGATCTTTTATTTTTTATTGATATATGTTCTAAAATATCCGCATTCATTCAACACTTTCTGATAGTATTTCGTTTGCGAATAATTTGCTAAAGATTGAAAGTGCTTACCGGCAATAAAGTCAGTATTCTCTGGTCTATTTTCTTTTGAGATAAAGTCCACATATTCACACTTACTTAGTAGATAATGAGCCTCTGCCTTTTGCTCGTCTGATTGAGCATATATGAGTGCTTTTTCATAATACATGTGCGCTTCTTCCACATTATTCCAAGCCTCGTTAACATTCATGTAGTATGAATCGACGTACCACTCATGTTTCTCGTTAGGCCAATAAAAGTAGTATTTGGGAGCACTCATCTCAGAATACAAACGTGCATTCCCATGGTATGATAAGTTATAAAATGCGTTGCCTAATTCTAGTGCATGCGTAAACGTTGGCGCTTTCAATAACTCGTTTTTCCTCTGCTTCATTCCTTCGAGAAAAGCTAGTTTTGTAAAGAAGGGTCCTTTGTATTCTGCATGATCACATTCATGACAATCGCGGACACGACTGCTGAATGGGTTGCCAGAAATAGTTAGAGTATCCGCCCCTGATTTTTTCAGAAATGAAATTGCATTTTCGATATCATTATTGAACGTGTATCTAACAGCAATGAGATGATACACATCTTGCAAAGAATAACAGGCAATTTCTTTTACTAAAGCCGAAAGTGGTTCTGTCTGATTGCTTTCAAGAAATACTCGAAGATCATGAAGTTCTTCTAGGTTTTGTAGTTCACGAGAGGTCGGTCTAATCGCTAACCTTCTTACATCCTTTGAAGCCCTGAAATACTCACTTAGTTTTGTTATCAGTGTTTCTTGGATTCCGTAGTACGAAACCCCGGTCTCCCAATTGCCCTGAAGTTGCATCACCCACATCATTTCTTTTCGATTGTCATCACTGAAATGATCGAGATCTTCGAGCTCCAAGAGCACTTCAAATATTCGAAGATTGGTGGTGTACAATTCATTTTCATTAAGATTGGCAGACTTCGCATTCTTCAAGAATTCCCAACTCGTATTGTAGCTCCCCTTTAAATATAGCAAGTAGCTGATAGCGGCATAGGCTTGTGACTTAGCCTTGGCTTCTGGATGATTGATAATTTTTTTGAAAACAGTGATGTCCTTGTCAATATCCGCCTGCGGATTGTTTTCTTCATAAAGACCTCTTATTTCGAGCTCTTTTGCCGAAATCATTCTACCTACAAGAACCTCTATAGAAGCATGTTTGGGATTGATTCTCAAAATTTCTTCTATAGCTCTGTACGGATCATAATTCTTCCCGATCATCATCCAAACCTGAATTCGCGCCTCATCCGTTGGACAAAGGTCCAAGCATTTCAAAACATCCGTGTCCTCCATGAAATGAAAACTGTAATCACTTAATTGGACATAGTTTTCATTTTGCGCCATCATTTCCGCATAGATAGCATTCGATTGAGGATAATTTTTGAGCTTATGATAGCATGCTGCTTCATATCCTCTAATTCTCCAATACATCAGTTCATTGATCTTTCTCAAGTCGCTATTGTACTTTTTAGAAAAGGCAATTCCCTCTGCTGGATCACCAGAAAAATAATGGTTTCGGACCACTTGAAAGAGCATTCGCTGTTTGAGAAACTCATCCGACGTTGCATTAAACTCGGCCACCCAAACATCTTTCATCGCACGCGCCGCAGAGTCTTTACTGAATGTTTGATCTTCATAATACCAACCATATAGGTAACCATCCGCAAACCTTTCAGAACGTTTCGCCAAAGAGAGATAGTCAATGAATTTACAGAAAGGACCTTTCTTATCGGGCTTTTCGCGGACCTCACGAAGAGAGTCGATTTGTTCCTGAGTGAAAGTATATAACAGTTCGTCGAGTTTTTCCTTCGTGATTTTGTCTCCAAGGTAAGCCGACCAATCCTCTAAGTTCGCAGATCTATAATCGTATTCCTTGTAATCGTCATAAGAGATTTGTGGGTTGTAACCCAAGGGAGAGTAATATGTTGGAATAAATGCCTTGTTGGAAACGTGAGAAACATCGGACCAATCGAGTCCGTCGGCACAAGCGATAGAGATAAGAAAAGATGCTATTGAAAAAATGAATAACGCTCTACGATTGAGTTTTGTGAAGACGATAGAAAAAGTCTTTTTCATAATCCGAAATATGCTTCGAATCTAACTCAAATAGAATGATGTAATCAAAATTTTTACCATAATATTCTCTAATTTCTCCTATCGCATTTTCAAGTTCATTCTGATCCACTTTTTCAATTCGGATCAGATCATTTTCTCGGAGATATTGGCCAGAAAAAAATCCCGATTGGATCACTTCAAAATGGGTTTCATCAATGCGATGAAAGCGACTTTCATCACTTAGCTTAGCTTCATCCCATTCAGATATCAGCGCCTGTACTTCTCCATTTCTTGAATGAATAGCCCACTTGAAAATCGGCACAGCTAGTTGCAATTTGAGGGGATAGCTTGATAGATTATCGAGATATTCCACTCCCACTTCATGATCAAATATTGAATTATTGCCATCGGCCTTGATTTCGCTCATGTTATAATACATCAGGACACCCTCATGGCATGGAGGAATCCCTGTATTTTCACGATACTTAATTTGATGAAGACGAATGGTACAAGAAAAATGCAGGTTGGGTCTTGTTCTCTTACAGGCCTCAATAAAAGAGAAGAATTTGTCTTTCGTTTCCATCGTCCAGTCGCAGTCTAACTGGATTTCTTTTGCCTCTAATCCTCCGAGGATAGCAAGTAATTCTATTTGCTCTAGGACACGTCGGCTTAAGGCATCAATGCTATCGGATTGGCAATATTGCCAAATATTATTTTTTATAAAAATAGTGGGCACTACTTCTCCCTTGGGCATCGATTTCCAATTGATTTGAGAAATTGGAATGATCTCGCTTTTGTTTTCGTTAAAAACTAAATCGAAAAACCGAACATACATTCGGTTGGAGGAATTTGCTTTTAAAAAGTCCAGTTCAGATTGATCAAGTTGAAAATTCGTTTCCCAGAAATAGGTGCTCAGATGGTCGGCTACCGGTTGATCGAGCTTGCTGCATCCGAAAAAAGTGAAAGTGATTATGACTAGTCCCCATTTCATTTTCCAAAGATGCGAGAAAAATGGGGGGCAAAAAAAAAGGTCGTTGAAACAACGACCTTTGTAGCGGGGGGGGGGCACGATCCCCCGACCTCATGATTATGAATCATGCGCTCTAACCAGCTGAGCTACCCCGCCATTTCGCTAAAGCGGGCGCAAATATAGTCTTTTTTCTGAATTCAAAAAGCGCTTCCACAAAAACCTCAGAATTTATAAACAGACTTTAATTAACCTATTGAAAAACAAGAACTTTCGATTTTAACAGGCATTCAGTTTTTTCGCTTTTTGATATGAATAATGCCTTAAAAACATTATCCTTGCAAAACATACCTAGCTACAAAACCCTTGTTTATGGAAAAAACCAAATTAGAACTTGAATATATCATCCGTACTACAGATCATATTTTATTCAATTGTATTTCGACACCTTCAGGATTGGAAGAATGGTTTGCTGATGAAGTAAATATTCGTGGTGATGTATTCACGTTTTTCTGGGAAGGCGAAGAACGTAAAGCTGAGCTAGTGACTGTTAAAAAGAATCAGTCTGTGAAATTTCATTGGATGGAAGACGGCAAGGAAAAGACTTTTTTCGAAATGCGCATTAAGATTGATGATATGACCAACGAAGTAGCGTTGCTTGTTACCGACTTCTGTGAAGCTGGTGAGGAAGAAGATGCTAAAATGCTTTGGGATAGCTCGGTTGAAAATCTCAAAAGAAATATCGGAGGATAATCTTCACCACTTCGTGTAAAGATCCTTTGTAATCGTCTTGTAAGCCTCTGTGAATTGACCGGGGCTAAACTCAATCAATATCGATTCCATCAATGGCTCCGAAGGAGAGCTGGATTTCACGTATTCTACCAATACTCTACTTGCATCTTTGTGTGGCAAAGTGAATACGTGACAAATTCTTGAGGGGAAAATCCCTGATTCCTCCGCCGCAAATGTCCATCTAGAAAGTTGATTCTTTGGGAAAATAAGAGCGATTCTTCCCTCTGGTGCTAATAGTCCTTTCGCTTTCGCCATAAACTGTTCAGCAGGCAAGCTATCATCATGACGTGCTGCATTTCTACTTGGATTTGCTGCTCTGAGTGATTGGCTGAAGTAAGGGGGATTACTAATGATAAGATCAAATTTTTCTTTAGAGGCGATTTTCAAAAAGTCACCTTGATGCAATTTCAAACGCTCCTTCCATGGCGCTAATGAAAAATTATATCTCGCATCTTCTGCACTGCCTTCATCTATCTCTATGGCTTCGACGAAAGCTTGTTGGCTGCGTTGGGCACATATCAATGCGATTACGCCGGTGCCGCTTCCAACATCCAAGATGTGCTTTGCGCCATCTACATTTGCCCATGCTCCAAGCAATACGCCATCAGTACCCACGCGCATAGCACTTCTCGATTGAAATACTTCGAACTGCTTAAAACGAAATGGTTTTTCAGGCATGCTGGGGATCATCTATTCATCTCCTTTTCTTTGATTCCAAGTTTGATAGTTACTGTCTTGCACTTTTCGGTCTGCTGGCACCTCTCTCAAAGGTTCGCATGGATGCAAGGTAGCAAAACAATCCTTAGGCAAACCTTGATAGATGCGAGTACCTTCTTTTTTCCATTCCAACATTTCGTCGCTTACTTGTTTTACAATTTTGGCGGGACTGCCCACCACTACGCTTCTTGGTGGAATTTGCATATCAGCAGGTACAAAACAAAGCGACCCGATAATACTTCCCTCTCCTACCACTACTCTATCCATCACCACTGCATTCATTCCCACCATGCAATCCTTTCCTATTTCAGCACCATGAATAATTGCACCATGGCCTATGTGAGAGTTTTCATGTAATGTAACGGTAACGCCAGGAAACATGTGTATCGTACAATTTTCTTGGACATTGCTTCCATCTTTGATGATGATTTGTCCCCAATCACCTCTGATTGCCGCACCAGGTCCGATGTAAACATCTTTTCCAATAATCACATTACCTGTCACCGTTGCATTCGGATGAACGAACGCAGATTCGTGCACTACTGGAATAAATCCATTAAATGAAAAAATGTTGGCCATTATTAAACTCGTTCAATAACCATTGCAAATCCTTGACCCACACCGATACACATCGTACACAATGCGTATTTCTTATTTGATCTTTCCAATTCTAGAGCTGCTGTTTGCATAAGTCGAGTACCACTCATTCCAAGCGGGTGTCCGAGTGCAATTGCGCCTCCATTGATATTGATTCGAGAGTCATTATCGGCAAGTCCCAGCTGTCTGGTGCAAGCAAGTACTTGCGCTGCAAAGGCCTCGTTTACCTCAATGACATCCATTTGATCCAAAGTTAAGCCGGCTCTCTTTAGTGCAAGCTTTGATGCTTCGACTGGTCCGATGCCCATAATTCTAGGTTCGCAACCGCTTACACCACTGCTCAATATTCTTGCTTGTGGCGTTAAACCAGAAAGCTTCAAGCCATTTTCAGAAGCAACAATGATTGCTGCCGCTCCATCATTCAATCCTGAAGCATTACCAGCGGTCACCGTTCCATCTTTTCTGAAAGCGGCTTTCAATTTACCCAAGCCTTCAATCGTTGAATTCGGCTTTGAGAACTCATCGGCTGAGAATTGAATTGAATCTCCTTTTTTCTGAGGAATTTCAACTGGTATAATCTCTAGAGCATGACGTCCGCTCTGAACTGCTGCCGCAGCTTTATTCTGCGACCACAACGCAAATGCATCTTGATCTTCTCTTGATATTTGAAACATCTCAGCTAAATTCTCAGCTGTTTCACCCATGGCGTCTGTTCCATACATCTCTTTCATTTTTGGATGAATGAATCTCCAACCAAAACTAGAATCAAACATTTGAGCATCACGTCCGAAGGGCGTTGAAGTTTTACTGATCACCCAAGGACCTCTCGTCATATTCTCGACTCCTCCTGCAATGAATAAATCGCCTTCATTAGAATGAGCAGCGCGAGCCGCTTGAGCTACAGCAGACATTCCAGATGCGCAGAGTCTATTAGTGGTTTCACCAGGCACGGTCACGGGAAATCCTGCTAACAAAAGCGCCATGCGAGCCACATTGCGATTGTCTTCGCCTGCTTGGTTTGCGCATCCAAGGATGACATCGCTTATAAGTTGAGGATCAAGTTGCGGGTATTTTTTGAGCAAGCCAGCTAATACTGCTGCTGCTAAATCATCTGTTCTGACAGGCGCTAGCGTTCCTCCGAAGTTTCCAATCGCAGTGCGCACACCGCCTACAATAAAAGCATTCATAAATAAGTTTCTTTGCGACAAAGATGTAAAAACTTAGCATCGATTATTGATAAATTTACACAATAATGAACTTCTTATGATTCTGACAATTGGTCATGGAGCGAGTGATGACATTTTTTATATACTCGTGTTGCTTGGAATACTAGTGTATATCGCTTTTCTTGTGATCTCACTTGTAAATACGAGTGGAAATCGGCTTTGGCTCTGGATTGTAAATACTGTCCTCGCGATAATTCTATTGCCAATAATGATATTCTTTCTTATTTCCAATTCTCCACTTATTGTTATACCTATCATCTATCTGGCATGCCTCGTTATTCATATCAGAGCTATTTTTAAAAGAAAAAGAAATGCAAAGACTTCTTAGTGGATTCGTTCTTTTTCTTGCAGTCTTTGTTTGGTCGTGTGGGTCTAACAAGCCGATAGACGCGACAAAAACTCCAAATTACTTCAGACTTTTATCTAGCGCTGCAGACTTTGATAGTCTTTCAGGGGCTCCTTTGTCTTCAAAACATGCTCGAGTTAGCACAGTAAAAGTGGTGTGGAAAGTCAATGAACGCGGCATCTATTTTGTTCAATCGAGATACTATAATTTTCATAGTGATTTTTGCAACGCCCAATTCAATAGCTGGGAGACGCTTGAGACTTTTAACGCTGCAAATTATCACACGAATATTCTCCAAAAGTACTGTCTCGGAAATCTCAATTACTATTCAGATTTAAATGTTTACACCCTCGAACTGACCGCGTCCACTGAATACGATCCGCAACAAATTGAGGAGTTTTTCAAACAATTAAAATCGAGCATTACATTTCCAACTGACTTGCGTCTCTGCATTTCTACCGATTATCTTGTTGAGATAGCCGAAGAGCTTGAAGTTCCAAAAATTTCAACTGCTGAACTATACGGACAATTGAAATTTCAAAGTATTAGCAGAGGACAGGTCTTTGGGCGGTTAATGGTAGTGGATAGTACCACTACAAATGATGATATTCTTCCAAATGATATCATTGTTGTACATGGAGCTCCATTGGAGATTCCATTATGCAGAGCAATTATTTCTGATGCATTTCAAACGCCGTTATCTCATATTCAAATCCTCAGCCGATCGCGTGGAATACCCAGTTGTGCAATTCTGAACAATGCTGAGATGGAACAGGTCCTAGCCCTAAGAAAACAATACGTCGAGCTCAATATTTTCTATGATAATTTTTCTTTAAGAAAGCTAGAAAAGGATGAGTGGGAAAAGTATTCGCAACTAATAAGACCAACTCCGATCTTACTGAATTACTCTCTCGATAAGGATTTTCTATCCGGAAAAAGTTTGGATTTGAAGTCAAAAAAGGTAGTTGGAAATAAAGCCGCTGCATTTGGTGAGTTGGCACAGTTGGGTAGGAAAAATAAAAGTTCATTTACGACACCAGAAGATGCTTTTGCAATTCCGTTCTATTATTTCAATGATCATCTCACGAGATATGGAATCATCAATGATGTGATTAAGTTAAATAATATTCAGGATCCATATTCTGAGCGAGAAAAGGTGGATAGTCTGCTCAAATCGATTCGAAAAGCCATCAAGCAAAACGATGTAAGAGCTGATCTTCATCGCTATGTGGATGAACGATTGAATAAGTCGCCTTTTAAATCATTCCGCTTTAGAAGCAGCAGCAATGCTGAGGACATCGATGGATTCTCAGGTGCGGGGCTGTATACAAGCAAGACCTATGAAAAAGGTGATAGCGTAAAGACGATTGATCGAGCGATAAAAGCCGTTTGGGCAAGTGTATTTAATGATCAAGCCTACTACGAGCGTTGGGGCAAAGGAATAGATCTTACGACCGTGCAAATGGGTATACTAGTGCACCGCAGTTTCCCCGATGAGTCCGTTAACGGCGTAGTCATTAGCAGCAATATTTATCGTCCAAGTTTCATTGGCATTACTGTAAATCTCCAAAAAGGAGATGAAGATGTTGTTTCTCCTAGTGATGGAAATACCACAGAGCAAGTCATTTTAATGGATGGTGGGCAATTTTTAAATGGAAAAGAAAAAGTGGGGTGTGATTACATCAGCATGAGTAATCTGAATAACTATCAGCCGCTATTGAGCAAAGATCAATACATGAATCTGTACTATGCGATTTCTGAAGTAAAAGAACATTTCTACTTTTCCAACTTCGGAGATCATAATAAGGGATACAATAATTACTCGCTGGATATAGAGTTCAAATTCGATCAGAATGGAAAACTATACGTCAAACAAGTTAGGCCTGCATAGTTCAATTATATTTGCTGCATGAGTGAAAATCGACCTTTGATCTTGGTCACCAATGATGATAGTATTTATTCCAAAGGAATTAAAAGTCTTGTAGAAGCAGTTTCTTCCCTTGGAGAGGTCATAGTAGTGGCTCCAGATAGCCCACAAAGTGGAATGGGACATGCCGTTACAATTCATGGAATTCTTCGCATCAATGAAGAAAAAATATTTGGGGACATAAAGGCCTATACTACTAGCGGCACTCCTGTAGATTGTGTGAAACTTGCAATTTCAAAAGTACTTCCCAGAAAGCCCGATTTGTTGGTGAGCGGAATCAATCACGGAAGTAATTCATCGATCAATGTTATTTACTCTGGAACGATGTCTGCCGCTGTAGAAGGCGCAGTAGAAGGGATTCCATCTGTAGGTTTCTCTCTTCTTGATTTCAGTGCCGATGCAGATTTTAGAGCATCCATGAAAATTGCGCACGATGTAGCAAAACAAATTTTAGAAGATAAAGGACTACCGGAGGGCATTTGCTTGAATGTAAACATTCCAAAAGGAAGTCCTGAAGAAATTAAAGGAGTGAAAATTTGTAGACAAGCCAAAGCAAAATGGGAGGAGAACTTCGATAATCGAATTGACCCAATGGGAAAGCCCTACTTCTGGATGCTTGGTGAGTTTAAGAATTATGATAAAGGCGAAGACTCAGACGAATTTGCATTGTCTCACCAATTTATTTCCATTGTCCCCGTTCATTACGACCTTACTGCCTATCACGCTATTTCACATTTACAACAATGGACATTATGATGAAAGACAAATTAGACAAGTTCTGGGTTGGTGCTATTCTAGGAATCGTTGGAGCCATCCTTGGTTTTATGATCTACGGCTTTATTTGGGCTCAAGCCAACGACGTTACCTTCATGTATTTTTATAAAGATGTATTTATTGGAACCAGTTTTTTCACTGATAAAATTGTTACAATCAGTGTTCTTCTTGATGTTGTTTTGTTCTTTGTTTTCATGCGGTTCAATTGGTACAACCTATGCAAAGGCCTTCTTGCAGTGGTGATTCTAGCCGTTCCCGTAGCCATTTACTACTATTGATTTTATGAAATTATATATCATCGCAGGAGAAGCGAGCGGAGATTTGCATGGATCTAATTTGATTAGAGAAATCAAGCAGATAGATCCATCTACAGACATTCGCTGTTGGGGCGGTGAACTCATGCAAGCTGAAGGTGGTAAGGTAGTAAAACACTACAAAGACCTTGCTTTCATGGGGTTTGTAGAAGTGTTATTGAATATTCGAACCATTCTAAAAAATATTGATTTTTGTAAAAATGACATTCTTGAATACAAGCCAGATACATTGGTATTAATCGACTATCCTGGTTTTAATTTGAGAATCGCTGAGTGGGCTAAAGAGCAAGGGATTCGTGTTGTCTACTACATCTCACCTCAAATTTGGGCGTGGAAGCAAGGACGTGTGCATAAGATAAAAAAGGTGGTTGATGAGATGTGTGTAGTGCTCCCTTTTGAGCAAGATTTCTATAAAAAATTCGACTACCCAGTTCACTTTGTAGGTCACCCTCTATTAGATGAAATTGAAAAAAAACAATTTCATAATGAAAGAGAAAAACTAATAGTACTTCTTCCGGGAAGCCGCAAGCAAGAAATCAAGCGTATGCTTCCGATCATGCTTGAGGCATCCAAACATTTTCCTGAATACAAATATGTCATCGCTGGCGCTCCTGGCCAAGAGGCGTCATTCTACAAACAATTCATGACGAATTCAAACATTGAACTTGTCTTCGGAAAAACCTATGAATTATTGAATAGAGCGAGCATTGGACTTGTTACTAGTGGAACAGCGACATTAGAGGCGGGCTTATTCAAACTCCCGCAGATAGTATGTTATAAGGGCAGCGCGATATCCATTGCCATTGCTCGATTGATCATTAAAATTAAATACATTTCATTGGTTAATCTCATTTTAGATAAACCAGCGGTTCTAGAATTAATTCAATCAGATCTCAATCAAGATCGTTTGCAAAAAGAAATGTCCGAACTTCTTTTTTCACCAGAAAGGAAAGAAAAAATGAAGTCTGATTATGAAGAACTGTATCTGAAACTTGGCGGGAATGGCGCTTCAAAAAGAACTGCCATGATCGTGTTGAAAAGTTCATAGCCCTCCTATCACCGAAGTCAGTTAGCGATTTAATTTCGTCATTGTGATGAAGAAGCTCTTGACAACTTTTTCTTTGATGCTTATTGCGTTCTACACTTTTGCGGGACAGCCGCTGAAAGTGGGGCTATTCTATGGACAAGATTTTCAAAAAGCGACAATCACTCTCGTCAAAGGATCCATTGATATTTACATCGATCAAAAGAATTCTGGCAATTTTACTGCCGGTGAAAATATTGATATCTCCTACGCAGGAGGTCAACTTAGATATATTAAGGCAGGCGTATCTGTAAATGCTGAAAGCATCATCAGCTTAGTAGCTTCCGATCAAGCGCAATTTAAAATTCAGCCATCCGGTTTAAAGTCCAATGGTCGATTGTATCAAGGTAATATTTCTGCTGTAAAGGCCCCAGGGAGATTACAGTTAATCAACGTTCTTCAACTCGAAGCATATATTCCTGGAGTCATCGAAGCTGAAGGCGGCGCGAATCATGAGCTTGAATACTATAAAGTGCAAGCCATTATCTCTCGCACCTATGCGGTGAGCAATCTTCGTCGTCATGAAGCCGAGGGATATAATGTTTGTGACGCCACCCACTGTCAAGTATATCATGGAATGTCACGACATGAACCACGCACTAATCAAGCAACGAGAGAAACAGAAGATGTAGTAATCGTTGATCAAAATATCGATTTGATTACTGCTGCCTTTCATTCGAATTGTGGAGGACATACCAATAATGCGGAGGATGTTTGGAGCAAACCTCTCTCCTATTGCGTTGGTCGTCCTGATACATTTTGCCTAGTAATGCCGCACAGCAATTGGGAAAAATCTATTCCCACTTCTCAGTGGTTGGCTTATCTTGAAAAAAAGAGATACCCCGAAACGGACACTGCGCTCTCGAATGCATTGGCCTTTTTTCCGTCAGAGAAACAAGTCTATTTTGTAGATAGTACTTTCAAAATTCCAACAAAAGTGATTCGAAGTGATTTCAAATTGAAGTCAACATATTTCACAGTCCATCAAGCAGGAGAAAACATTACCTTCATTGGTCAAGGGTTCGGCCATGGAGTTGGGCTTTGTCAAGAAGGTGCTATCCGAATGGCACAATTAGGCTACTCACATCAAGATATCATCCACTACTATTACAAGGATGTTCATCTTATTCCATTGAGATTCAGGTGGTTTTTTAAAGAAGATGTGTATTAACACTCTTTTGGAGTCCTTAACAACTGATTTTCAAGGCTTGTCTTTAAATTTGTTTTTGAATTAACTGTATTTTCATAACACACCAACAAATGACATCTGTGAAGCAGCTATCCTTATTAGTAGGATTTCTCTTTTTGAGCGCGTATTCTTTTGCTCAGTCAACAGCGAAAATTGTTATCAAAAAAAATGTCAATGGACAAATTACTGAAGAAGTAAAAGAAGTCGAAATTGGCGATGGTGTGGATATTTCAGAAGTCCTCATTCAAATGGGTTTGCTTGACGAATTCGGTCAAATGCAACCTGGTCAAGAGTTTGAAATCAATATTCAAAAAAAGTCGCTGAGTGAAAAAAATCAGGGACAAGATTGGACCATGTACCCACCTCTTTCACCACAGTCGAGACCTTTTGGTGAAATGAAGAAGACTGCTTATTTAGGAGTTATTCTAAATGATTACACGGAAAACACTGGTAAAAAGAATATTGAAGGTGCTGTAATTACAGAGGTTATTGATGGCAGTCCTGCGGCACAAGCAGAACTTCAAGTGGGAGATGTTGTGGTGGCTGTGAATGATAGCGAGTGCAAAAACACCCAAGCATTGATTGAAGCAATTCATTCCAAGAATCCAGGAGATAAAGTTAAAATCGCTTTTCTCAGAGATGGAAAAAAGAAATCGAGCTCAATTATTTTAGGTGAAAGAGAAGTGGAGTCATTTGATAATTTCAATGACGAAGAAATTCAGGAAATGATTATTCCATTTGATGGATTAGACTTCGATTATTTCTTCAGACCAGATTCAATCACGATTAAGTGCCCAGATTCAAAAGCGAGCCCTTGTGATTCAATGAAAATATGCCAACCATTTTCTTGGAACTCAGAAGGCTTCGAAATTGAAGATACTCCTTTCCTAGGTGTCACACCAGGTCAAGGATATGAAGGAAAAGGTGTGATGATTGGTGAAATTGTGAATGGATCAAGTGCTGAAGAAATGGGCCTTTTAGAAGGTGATATTATTCTCGAGATTAACGGAATCGCTGTCTCTAATTTCGATGAGCTGAAGGAAGATATCTCGGCAATGAAAGCGGGAGATCCTATTACAGTGAAGGTTTCAAGAGAGGGAAAAAACAAAGAGTTTAGCGGTAATTTAGGTTCAAAAGCTACAAGTCGCAGAGATGATTTTAGAATCTTCCATGACTTTAAAGGCCTAGATGAGAATGGAAACTACACCTATGATTTCGAATTTGATATGGATCGTGAAGACGCTGAAATGCAAATGGAAAATCTGATGAAGCTGTTGGAAGAGCAACAGTTGTTACTTGAGGAAAAGCAACTTCAATTGCAAGAGAAACTCAATGACATGAGAACTGACCGTGAAAGCATCACTATCTCTATTGAGTTAATGGATATCACACCGACTGAAAAGGAAAACCTTAATAAGAACATTCAAACCCCAATAAGCGGCACGAATGATTTGTTGTTTGAGAGAATTTCATTTTTCCCAAATCCAAACAATGGTGTTTTGAATTTGAATTTTCAACCTAAGGAACAAGGAGATGTGACCATCATTATTTATGACACGAATGGAGCTCAAGTCTATTATGAGTTTCTTTCAGGCACATTCGGTAACTACAGCAACGTTATCGACCTTCAAGATCAGCCAAATGGTTCGTACTATTTGCAGATCATTCAAAATGGAAAGTCGTTTAGCAAGAAGATCGTAAAAGGAAAATAATTTTTCCCTCACACAATATTTCAAAAAAGACAAGGTTATATACCACAGAAACCGATGCAAGGAAAATGTGGTTACTGACCAAGTGATTTAGTCACTTGTGATGCTTTCAAAGGGAGAGGCAGGCAGTATCATAATCCGATTAAACCAACTAGTTAGTAGCCGCACCGCATAGGACTATCGTCTACCATGGTGAATGTACTTCACCTCCCATTCCGACAATTTTTCTAAGAGTATTTTAGTAGAATTCATTGGTAAAAGAAATTCTACTTCCGCGCTTTCACCAAACGGTGCAGCTATTTTTTCAAAATTCAGTTCTTTCAAAAGTTTCATCACCTGCGGCATGATTTCGTAGTTGAAAGAAATCGTATAGTGGTCCATCACTGGAACATCTTTTATTCCCGCATTTTCGATTGCTAGCTTTGAAGCTGTTTTATAGGCATCGATCAAACCACTAGTGCCTAATTTCGTGCCTCCGTAATAGCGAATAACAACCACTAAGACATTTGTAAGATCGAAAGACTGTATTTGCCCGTATATGGGCTTTCCAGCCGTACCGCTCGGCTCTCCATCATCATTGATGCGATAATGCTTTTTTTCCCATCCTAAACGCCAACTGTAGCATATATGTGTGGCTTGATGATGGTCGGTCCAAAGTTTTTCGAGAATGGCTTTGATTTCTTCTTCTGTATAAACCTCATAAGTCAAGCCGATGTGCTTGCTTCCAGACACGCGATACATAGACTCACCGGTCGATGATACAGTTTTATAATAAGAAGAATTTTCCAAGAAAAATTATGAAATCGGATTGAGCATCACACTGAACACAGTGATCGAATTTGGATCTCGCTCGAAATAAAGTTTATCAAGCGCTCCCAGAATATTCTTAGCTCTAAAATAAGAAGTGTGAAGGCTATTTTCACCTTTGATCGACCATTGAATGGTATAGCTACTCTCCGCCTCCTTGTAGTTTTTCACATACTCGAGCATTACCTTGAGTGCCTCAATTTGAGATGCTCCTTCACATGTATGAAACAGAAAACTCTGGTTGTGACGTGGATTGGCAGTGATAAGACGAAGTAAAAAATTGCGTCCTTGATCTTCAAAATTGAAGATAAGACTATTCTGTCCTAATCCTATATACTTTCCAATCTCCGCTTGAAGATTGGCTATTTCTATGTTCTTATCTAGCGTCATACGAATAATGTAGATGGCGAAGTTAGTGATCTAATCTTTGAAACTCAGAATTGTTGCTCACATATTCTGGAATCATTAACTTCAATTGTGCTACAATTTTTTCATTGTTTTGTTCGTCAAACAATGAGATAAGTTGATCGATCTGATGAGAGATATCATCATAAGAATACTCTCTCACTTTTGCAATCAGAATTTTTTCATGAGGGGTTGGCAGTGTATTCTCTTTATCACTGAGTACCTCTTCATACAACTTCTCGCCTGGTCGAAGGCCTGTGATTTTTATTTCAATATCTCGCCCTTCCTCGAGTCCGCTCAACTTCAACATATTTTTAGCGAGATCAATAATCTTGACACTTTCGCCCATATCAAATGCGAATATTTCTCCCCCCTTGCCCATTGCACTTGCTTGCAGCACTAATTGAGAGGCCTCGGGTATGGTCATGAAAAATCTCGTTACATCTTCATGAGTGACAGTGAGTGGTCCACCGGCTTCGATTTGTTTTTTGAAAATCGGAATCACTGATCCATTGCTACCAAGTACATTACCGAATCGAGTAGTAATGTAATTCGTAGATGATTCGCTATTCTTGGATTGTACATACATTTCTGCCGCGCGCTTGCTGCTGCCCATTACACTTGTTGGATTAACAGCTTTATCCGTAGAAATGAAAATAAAATCCTTCACTTCGAAATCAGATGCAAGATCAGAGAGGTTTTTTGTACCAAGCACATTCACCAAAATAGCTTCACTCGGATTGCTTTCCATCAATGGTACATGCTTATATGCTGCTGCGTGAAAAATAATGTCTGGTCTGAAATGATCCATCATTCTTTTCATACGATCATACTGTCTCACATCTCCAATAACAGGTTCCCAAATGATTTCAGAATTGGATTTTCTAAGTTCATTATCCAAATCGAACAGGGGTGTTTCCGCTTGATCGAGCAGGACTAGTTTTTTCGGGCCGTAGTTGAGGACTTGTCTCGCGAGTTCACTTCCGATGCTACCTGCCGCTCCGGTGATAAGCACTACTTTGCCTTTGAGCTTCTGGTTGATCTGAGTATTGTCGAGCTGAATAGGTTCTCTTCCCAGCAAATCCTCAATTCTTATGTCGCGGATTTGACGTACGCTCAACTCGCCTCCTATCCACTGAGTTGCAGGAGGAAGCTGGCTCACTTTTACATTATGTTCTAATGCTAATTTTATGATCTCTGCCTTTCGAGATTGAGGAAGATTAGGAACGGCTAAAATGATTTCATCCACTTTTTCAGAAGAAAGAAGATCATTTAGTTTTTTGGATTGATAGATATCAGCCCCCTCAAGCTTTTTACCTGATTTACTTTTATCGTCATCCAAAAATGCGATGACCTCCATTCCAGAGCGAGAGTCTCTATCGATGGTTCTTTTCGTGATCAATCCTCCTTCTCCTGCGCCAAACACCAATACACGTTTGCGCGTTTTTGCTGGAGTTTTAAGTTCGATATAGAGCACTTTTACCGCAATTCGGCTTACAATCATTGCAAACAATGAGAGCAAGTATTCAATAATGAGAATAGAAAACGGTAAAAAGTAGGTTCCATCTAGAAAATGAAACTTGATAAAATTCAATACAGCAAATACCGCTGTACCGGACGAAAGCACAACAAAAATTCTCAAAGTATCTTGAGTACTCGTGTACCTGATGATACCTGCGTATGTTCTTCCTACAACAAATGAGATGGCACGAACCGCCAGGAAGATGGGGAGAAAAGCTTTTGCAAGATCTATTTCAATTCTTGGAGGTTGAAACTCGAATCTTATCAAATAGGCCAGTAGCAACGCTACAAAGCATACCCCAAGATCAACCAAAAATATGATCCATCTCGGGGTATTTTTTGTAGGTAAAAAATTCATTCAGTCGATTGGATTAACAAGCCTCAATCACCATAGCACTTGCTCCACCACCGCCATTGCAGATACCTGCACCGCCGAGTTTAGCATTGTTTTGCTTGAGGATATGAATCAATGATACGATGATACGCGCGCCGCTACATCCTAGTGGGTGTCCTAGTGAAACTGCTCCACCATTAACGTTCACTTTCGACGCATCCAATCCCATTTTTTGCATGTTCACAATTCCTACTACTGAAAAAGCTTCATTCAATTCTACGAATTCAAGATCTGACATTTGCTTTCCAGCCTTAGCAACCGCTTTTGGTAATGCCAATGAAGGAGTTGTAATGAACCATTCTGGAGCCTGCTCTGCGTCCGCATAAGATACAATCTTAGCAAGAGGCTTAAGGCCTAGCGATTCCATTTTTTCTTTACTCATCAATACTACTGCAGCAGCACCATCATTCATTGTTGAAGCATTTGCGGCAGTCACTGTTCCTTCTTTGCTGAATACAGGCTTCAACTGAGGAATCTTATCAAAATTTACACTTTTATATTCTTCGTCTTCTTTGAAAACTACTACATCCCCTTTGCGACCAACGATTTCAACTGGAACGATCTCATCATTGAATTTGCCCGCAGCCCAAGCTGCAGCAGAACGCTTGTAAGATTCAATTGCAAAATTATCTTGATCTTCACGAGAGATATTGCACTCTTTAGCACACATGTCTGCAGCGTTACCCATTGCATAGTTATGATAAACATCTGTTAGACCGTCTTTCGCAAGACCGTCAATAAGAGATGCATTACCATACTTATTTCCCCAACGAAGGCTGTCGGAATAGAATGGAACGTTAGACATACTTTCCATACCACCAGCAACTACAACATCTGCATCGCCGAGCATGATACTCTGTGCTCCTTGCATGATTGCTTTCATTCCTGAAGCACATACTTTGTTGACAGTAGTGCATTGTACCGAATCTGGCAGACCTGCAAATTTCGCCGCTTGACGCGCAGGAGCTTGACCAAGATTTGCTTGTAAAACAGAGCCCATCAATACATCTTGAACTTCTGTTGGTGAGAGGTTAATTCTTTCCAATGCACCTTTAATAGCCACTGCTCCAAGCTTTGTGGCTGAAAGTGAGGCCAGCGAACCTCCGAAACTTCCCATGGGAGTTCGTACTGCTGATACTATATATACTTCTTTCATTATCATTAAATGTGACGCAAAAGTGCGCAATTCCTAGCAAAAAACAATCAATTTAAGAATATTAACCAAATGTAACCTTCTAACACATGCACGGGTATAAAGACACGCTTGTCTCCCCATACCCTATAACAACAAGCAAGACAAAAATGAAAACATTGGAACGCTGCAAAATAGCTTTAGGACTAGTGATCCTACTGTTAGCAAATTTCAATTCACACAGCCAAAGTTCTCCTGCAACTTCGTGCAGCAGTGATCACAAGAATGATAGCCTCATTCAGCATGATCCCCGCTTTGCTAGAAGTCTTTTCTTGCTTGAGCAAGCTTTTCATCAAAACATGGATTTACCGCCAGCAGATCGCACGGATGATGTGTACACCATTCCTGTTGTAGTGCACGTGATTCATGAAGGTGAAGCATATGGCCAAGGAAGCAATATCACTGACGAGCAGATTTATTCTGCCATCACTGCGTTAAATGATGACTTCCGCAAAGTAGCAGGTACGAATGGATTCGGAGCCGGTGTCGATGTGAAAATTCAGTTTTGCTTGGCAAGCAGAAATCCCAACGGCCAACCTACTACAGGTATCAATCGTGTAAATGGTAGCAGCGTTGCCCTTTACGCAGACCAGGGTATTGAGTCTACTGGAAATGCTGGAGCAAATGAGGAGGCTGTAAAAGCATTAAGCACATGGCCAAGAACGAGCTATGTAAATATTTGGATCGTCAACGAGATCGAAAATAATGATGGTGGAAGCGGTGTTCAAGGATACGCTTACTTCCCTTTCAATAACCCAGTGGATGGCATTGTAGTACTTCATAATGCTTTCGGAACAGTGGGCAATTTGAAGTCTTACACAAATATGAATAGAACATTGACCCACGAAATGGGACACTTCTTTGGCCTCTATCATACATTCCATGAGACAACATCTTGCACAAGTGAAACCAACTGCACTACAGCTGGCGACCGCGTTTGTGATACACCTCCAACAATTCTAAATGCCTCTTGCAGTGCTCCTGCATGTAGCGGTACACAACAAGTTGCAAACTATCTCGACTATACTTCACAAACATGTCAAGACATGTTTACTGAGGGGCAGAAAACAAGAATGCGCACAACACTCGAGACACAAAGAACTTCATTACTTACAAGCCTTGGCTGTATGCCTGTATATGTCCGTGATGCAGGAATAACACAAGTCTTTTCTCCAGCAGGTACTAGCTGTAATACATCTTACACTCCTTCTGTTACATTAACGAATTTCGGAAGCGCTGCACTTACTAGTGTCGCTATTCAATACAACATCGATGGTGTAGGTTCTAGCACCTATAGTTGGACAGGAAATCTTGTTTCCGGTTCTAGCACAACGGTGACTCTTCCGACTGTCATCGCATCATTAGGTAGCCATACTTTCTATGCGTGGACCAATAATCCTAATGGACTTGCAGATGAAAATGCAAGTAATAATCAAAGCACAAGTCTTTTCACAGTTACTACAGGTGCAACGTTAGAACTAGTTGTTCAAATCGACTATTTCGGAACGGAAACCACTTGGGAAGTTGTGGATAGTAATGATAATCAGATCGCCTTTGGCGGTCCGTACGTGAACAATCAACAAGGAACTACTTATAACGAATCGCTCTGCCTACCTAACGGATGCTATACGTTGATTTTTCACGACGCTTATGGAGATGGCATGGCCTTCACCAATGGACAGTTTACATTGTATGGTCCAGAGGATGAAGTCCTTGCTCATGCCAGCGGCAACTGGGGAGCTACAAACTCTACAGATTTTTGTGTGACTTCTGCTCCTGCAGGTAGCGCACCAACTGCGACTTTCACCACGAATGACAATATCATTTGTGCTGGTGGCAGCGTAAACTTTACATATACAGGTCAAAATAATCCGACAACATACTCTTGGATATTTGAAGGCGCTTCAACTGCGGTGAGCTCTTTAGCTAATCCTTCGAACATAGCTTATCAAACTCCAGGCACTTATGATGTGACACTTACTGTGTCGAATGAATTTGGTTCTGCCAATTTCGTTTGTGCAAACTGCATCACTGTATCAGCTGCACCGACAGTAACTCTAACACCAACAGCAACAACTTGCTCTGGTACTAACAATGGATCAATTGTATCCCTTGTATCGGGTAGCAATGCTCCGTTTACATATGCTTGGAATACTGGTGCAACGACAGCAAACATCTCTAACCTTGCTGCAGGAACATTCAATGTTACTGTGACAGACGCTCAAGGTTGTATGCGCCAACAAAGCACTACAGTTACATCTCCAGCACCAATCACGATTACCGGTGCTGCAGTAGCAACAACTTGCAGCGGTAGCAATAATGGAAGCATCACCGTTTCTGCAACTGGAGGTACCGGTACCAAAACATACATTTGGAACAACGGAATGAGCGGAACGACCATCAATGGTTTAGCTGCTGGTACTTACACTGTTTCAGTGACCGATGCAAATGGCTGCAACAGCTTCGCTTCATTCACAGTAGGCGCTCCTACTCCACTTCAAGTTTCGGTCTTCCATTCGGATGCCACTTGTAATGGATCTCAGGATGGAACAGCTGTAGCGTCGTTCACTGGAGGAACCGGTGCCATTACCTATGCTTGGAGCACTGGCAACGAAGGACAATTTGATACCAATCTTGGCGCGGGAACATATATCGTAACTGCTACAGACGCAAATGGCTGTACCGATAGTGAATCATTCATCATCGAAGAGCCACAAATGCTTGTTGCAAACATCATTGTTCTTTCACCAGAAACATGCGCAGGAAATGACGGAAGTGCTTCTATAGAAGTAGAAGGTGGCAACGGGAACTACATTATCGTTTGGGGTGATGGTTCAAATACAACCATTGCTGAAGGACTTTCAGCAGGCAATTACTTCGTGAGTGTAGCGGATAACAATGGATGTACACTTAATGCGAATGTCAACATTCCATACGAATGTGACACTCCGGCTCCTACAACAAAACTTGTCGATGCAGATTGCGGATCTACTGGCTTATCGCTGACATCAGTAATTAGCTGTAATCCAGTGGATGGAGCAGGCATGTATCAATGGAAGTTCACTACTCCAACAGGTCAAGTACTAACAGAGGATTTCACTTTGGGTACTGAATACTACTTGGGGCAATCAAATGCTATTCAAAACAACATGTTGATTCTTGTTTCTGTAAAAGCTATGATTGCTGATGCTTGGGGACCTTTCGGAGAAGTTTGTACGATCCAAACCGAACAAACGCTCGGTACCACAGCATTGACCTCAGATGATTGTGGATCCACGGTTTCACAATGGAATCAAACAATTTCTGCAAACGAAGTTGCCAATGCAATCATGTACGAGTGGACATTTACAGGATTAAATGAAATCATCGTTCTAGAATCTGATAACAACTCCTTAATACTTACTGAAGCGTCTGGATTAAATGATGGAGAGAGCTATTTGGTGAAAGTGCGTTGCTTGATGTCATCTAATTCCTACACATTGTTTGGAATAGAATGTCCAATTCAAATAAGCTTAACTGTTGGATTGAATGAAGTGTTTGGAAACAGCGCAATGATCTTGTATCCAAACCCAAATAATGGTGAAAAAATTACTTTAGAATTCGGTAACTATACGACAGCTGCTGCCGTTAAAGACATCAAAATCTTCGGAAGCACCGGAAGTTTAATCGAAAGCCAGCAGGCTCTCGTGCAGGCGACTGGTTCCAACAAACTTGAATACACATTTAACCACCCGCTAGCAAGTGGAGTTTACGTGGTGCAATACACACTCAACGGAAACTTGCATGAAGAGAAATTAATCGTGAGATAGAAGAGATAGGGTGGAGACCAAATCACTTTGGTCTAAGTAGAAAGCCCGCGTACCTATGGTATGCGGGCTTTCGAAATTATAAGAGGTATTTTTTTTAAAACTGATGAAGCGTGCTTACGCTCACTTCTTCTAAACTTTTCACTACGAGATCTGCCTGTTTTAGGATAGCACTATCCCCTATTCCTATGCAATGAAACCCTCCCGTTTTAGCGGCTTGTACACCAGAAATCGCATCTTCAAAAACAACGGTTTCCAAAGGATCAACACCTAGGTCATGCGCGCCTTTCAAGAAAACTTCAGGATGTGGTTTTGACATATGAATGATGTTCCCATCCACAATGGTATCAAAGAAATCAATGATGCCAAGTTTTTCCAAAATGAGTATCGAGTTCTTACTTGAAGACCCCAACCCTATTTTTATTCCAGCATTCTTTAATTCATTTAAGAATTGAAATGTACCAGGAAGCATGTCAGAAGGATTTACCTCTTCCACATATTCTAGATACCACTTATTTTTCAATTCCATGAGTTCGAGTTTCTTTTGGTTATTCAACTCCAGGTTTCCCCATTGAAGAATTTTTTCCAAGGAGTCCACTCTACTCACACCTTTGAGCTGTTCGTTTTGCTCTTCGGTAAATGGAATGCTAAGACTATCTGCCAATCGCTGCCAAGCTTTAAAATGAAACTTAGCGGTATCGACGATGACACCGTCCATATCGAATAAGCACGCTTTTATTGGCATAAATTAAGCGATGTGAAGTTTGAATCTCAAATGATATTGCACCAGTCCATCGATTGGTTTACGTACGATTCGACCAAGGTGAATGCCTGTTTCAGCTGCTGCTTCTTGCAAACACGATTCGAAATAATGACCAATACTTCCTACGAAGTGCACTGGTACATCCTTCCAATTTGCGAAGCACTTCACGTGAATATTGATGAAATGAATCATTCCTTTTGTGACCCAAGCTTGGATATGTGGATGATCGCGGTGTTCACCAATAAACTTCATGAAGCCAGCGAGGTATACATTCGCATTTGGCTCGCGATAGATTCGCGAAATAATCTCTTCCTTCGTAGGAGCATACTTCGCTTCGAAAGCAGCGAGTAGATCGGCTGGAAGTTTTTTATAGAAATATTCTTGAAGAAGAATTTTTCCGAAATAGCTTCCGCTTGCTTCATCGCCAAGGATGTAAGCAAGAGAAGGGATTTCTTCATAAACTTCTTTACCATCGAAGAAACACGAATTACTGCCAGTGCCCAAGATGCAAGCAATGCATGGCTCACCATCATAGGTGCTCATTGCAGAACCCACTAGGTCGTGATCAACAAGGATGTCGGCATTCTTGAATACGCGCATCAATCCATTCTTCATAATGGTGCACATTTCAATGGTAGAACTACCAGCACCATAGAAAAAGATTTGCTTTACTTCATTTGCATGAGCTGCAAATTCTGCATTCGCAAGAATTGCTTTTTCAATGGTATCCTCGTCATGGAAATAGGGATTGAGTCCCATAGTTTGGAAGTCTCCAAGTCTATTTCCTTTTTCGTCAATCAGGGCCCAATCGCATTTAGTGGAACCGCTGTCAGCAATTAATATCATCGGATGATCATTTATTTTTTTACAATTTACCTACTAGATCGCAAACTCTTTCAGAGTAGCCAGCCTCATTATCATACCAGCCCATTACTTTCACTAAATTACCATTCACAGAAGTAAGAGCAGCGTCGAAAATACAAGAGTGTTTGTTTCCTACCACATCGATAGATACAATTGGATCTGTGCAATATTCGATAATGCCTTTCATAGCGCCTTCAGAAGCTTCTTTGATAGCAGCATTTACTTCTTCTTTAGTAACATCTCTTGAAAGTACTGCAACTAAGTCAGTAAGTGATCCATCTGGAGTTGGTACACGAACAGCCACACCATCTAATTTACCTTTCAATGTTGGTAGCACTTCACCTACTGCTTTAGCAGCTCCGGTAGAAGTTGGCACCATGCTCAATGCTGCAGCGCGCGCTCTTCTCAAATCCTTGTGAGGAGCATCTTGCAAACGCTGGTCAGCTGTGTAAGCGTGAACAGTTGTGATATAACCTTTCTCGATACCAAATTTATCATGAAGTACTTTGGCCATTGGAGCCAAGCAATTCGTAGTACATGAAGCGTTAGAAATGATAGTATCTGTTTCTAGAAGCTCTCCATCATTTACACCTAATACAATTGTCTTAACGCCACCTGTAACAGGAGCGCTAATCACTACTTTTTTCGCACCAGCGGTAATGTGTTTAGCTGCACCTTCTTTGTCTGTGAAAATTCCAGTTGATTCTATCACCACATCCACCCCTAGATCCTTCCAAGGAAGAGTCGCTGGATCTTTCTGAGCATAAATTTTAATTTCAACTCCGTTTACAACTAGAGCATCCCCTTTTGCCTCTACAGACAAACCGAATTTCCCATGCACGCTATCATATTTCAATAGGTGTGCGAGTGTTGGGACATCGGTCAAGTCATTGATAGCAACGATTTGAACATCTTTGTTAAGGATCAAGCTACGGAAGCAAACTCTTCCGATGCGACCAAAACCATTAATTGCAACTTTCTTCATTTTTTTCTTGTAATAAATTAATTAAATAGAGAGAATGCGGGCAATGCGGAGTTCATCACGATTTGGAATATTCGCTCTCGTGATGGATTCTTCAAGTGACGTGTAGGATTCACGATCATTAATGATCCCTACCATCACATCCTTTCTGCCCTGAAGCAACCCCTCAACCGCAGCCACACCCATTCTACTCGCTAAAACGCGGTCATAGCAACTAGGCGCACCGCCTCGTTGTAAGTGACCGAGTACAGAAACACGTGTTTCGTACTCCACGTAGTTTTCAGAAACTTTCTTAGCGATTTCATAAGCGCCCCCGCTCTTGGAGCCTTCAGCAACGATAACAATACTTGAAGTTTTACCGCTCTCTTCGGTGCTCTTCAATGTCTCGACAAGTTCGTCAACACTCATCTCATCTTCTGGGAGAATAATGGCGATTGCTCCAGTTGCGATACCCGCCTTCAAGGCGATAAAACCACTGTGGCGTCCCATTACTTCAACGAAGAAAAGACGATTGTGAGAAGTTGCTGTGTCGCGTATTTTATCGACAGCATCTACAACTGTATTGGTAGCTGTATCAAATCCAATACAGTGATCAGTTCCATAGAGATCATTATCTATGGAACCAGGAATTCCGATTACTGGAATTCCGAATTCTTTTTGGAAAATATGTGCACCTGTAAACGTACCATTACCACCGATGGTGATAAGTGCATCTACACCGTTCTTCTTTAAATTTTCGAAAGCTTTTTTGCGACCTTCTTCGGTCATAAACTCTTTGCTTCTAGAGCTTTTTAAAATGGTGCCTCCACGACCAAGAATTTTGGCAACCGAACGTTCGTTCAGTCTTTTAAAATCACCATCAATCATTCCTTGATATCCTTGGAAAATCCCTTCACACTCAACATTGTGGTAAACGCATGCACGAACCACTGCGCGGAGAGCAGCATTCATTCCTGGAGCATCCCCTCCGCTAGTGAGGACTCCGATTCTTTTAATCGCTTGTGGCATCTGTTTGATATTTTAAAAAGTTCTCTGTTTTATTCGAAGATAACTCAGAGGGGACGAACTTAGTGTATTTTTTACACTTAGCAAAATTTCCCCTAGTTTAATTTAATTTTCTCCGTTTGAGACTGCAATTTATCGTGATAGTGTGCATTATCTTTGGTGTCGCATTTACACTTACTAACAAATGACTACTACAAAACCGGCTGAATCAACTCCCATGGATGTTTCCGTGGACTGTGTTGTCTTTGGATTCGACGATCAGAAGCTAAAGATCTTGTTGATTGAGCAGAAGCAGCCGTCAGATGGAGCTACCATTAAGCTTCAAAAAGCTTTGCCTGGTGACTTATTAAAAGACGATGAAAGTCTTGATGACGCCGCACGCCGTGTCTTACATGAATTGACCACACTCGAAGGCATCTATTTAAAGCAATTCCAGGCCTTTGGTGACCCCAATCGTGTGCGTGGACTGAAAGACCAAGAATGGCTCAGAAGCTTCAGAAATCACCCTGAAAGACGCGTTTTAACAGTAGGTTATTACTCTTTGGTTAAAATGGATGAGTTCAATCCAAAAGCAGCATCTTTTGCGGGCAAGGCACAGTGGATTGATGTTTATAAAGTTCCACTTCTCGCATTTGACCACAACGATATCATTGATCAAGCGCTAAAAATGTTGCGTCATGAATTAATCGCGGATCATATCGGATTTGAACTTTTACCAGACAAGTTTACGCTATCTCAATTGCAGCGACTACATGAGATTATTCTTGATAAAAAATTAGACAAGAGAAACTTCAGAAAGAATATTTTGAAGAATGATCGCGTGAAAGCATTGAATGAAAAACAACAGGGCGTGCTTCATAAGCCCGCCCAGTTGTTCAAATTTAATCGTGAAGAAGAGAGTATTTAAACCACTCTCTTATTCCACTGATGTGTATCGTCTTGTAAACCTCTCTTGAGTTGATCGAGGTAGTCAGAAATTTTTGGAGCAAATTCCCATTCCGTATATGGACGTAGCGTATAGTCTACGCCATCGTAATTGATTACACGAATAGGAGCAATCGTTGCGGCAGTGCCGGCACCAAAGGCTTCATCGAGCTCATTATTTTTGATAGCTTCAATGACTTCAATGACGCTTACTTTTCTTTCTTCCACATTGTATCCCCAATCCTTCGCGATTTGCAACACGCTTTCACGAGTGACGCCATCGAGAATTGAGTCAGAAACAGCCGGAGTGAAAAGAGTATTTCCTTTTCTGAAAATGACATTCATGGTTCCGCTTTCTTCAATGTATTCGTGCGTTGAAGAATCGGTCCAAAGCAATTGATTGTAACCCGCTTGTTGAGCTTGGGCCGAGGCCATCAATGCAGCGCCGTAGTTTCCAGCAGCTTTTGCATTTCCTGCACCACCGCGCGCAGCGCGAGTGTACTCCCGCTCCACTTTCACTTTCACTTCGCCAGTATAGTACTTTCCAACAGGGCATGTAAAAATGACAAGCATATAAGATTGGCTTGGACGAACACCTACGTATTCATCAATAGCGAACATGTGCGGACGAATGTAAAGGGCCTGCCCTGCTCCATTTGGAACCCATTCTTGATCCAACTCCACGAGTTGTTGAATGGCATCAACAAATGATTCAACCGGATACTCCGGCATGCTTAATCTTTTAGCACTCTTATTTAAACGAGCAGCGTTTCTTTCAGGACGAAAGACACGAATCTCTCCTCTATCATTTCTGAATGCCTTCAATCCTTCGAATATCGCCTGACCATAGTGCAAAGCGCTAATCGCTGGGCTGAATGCAATGGTGCCATAAGGTTTGATCTCAGGTTTTTGCCAAGCTCCATCACGGTATTCCACCACAAACATGTGATCACTGAATACGGTTCCAAAGCCCAAATTTTCCCAATCTACTTGGGGAATTCGGCTTTCCTTCACCTTATGGACTTCAATCTGGTTTGTTGTTGCTATCATTAAGCAATGGTTTTTGATTGATATCCCTTATAGCAGTTTATCTCAATATTGTTTCACTGCGTTGGGCAAATGTAGAATTTACAAATGGTTTGGAAGAATATAGTGTGTGAAAAAAAGCAATTAATTTCTAACTATCCATTTACTGGACTGAATAGAAACTTATTAGGGCTTACTAATTGAGACTTCACAGCGTACATAACGATTGCTGCTGTGTTATTTACCCCAAGCTTTTGCATGATATTCTTGCGATGGGTATTCACTGTGTGTGGGCTTAAGAATAACTTCTCAGCTATTTCCACATTGGTGTACCCTTCTGCTATCAACTTGATTACTTCTAACTCTCTATCGCTGATTACAACTGGTTCACAGTTTAACTCTACGATGTCCAAATCATCTACATCAATGGCTTCTCTGCGGATGGCTTCTAAGATCTGACCGCAGAAGAAGCGGCCACCTTTTGCCGTTTCACGAATGCTGTCTACAATCTCATGAATGTCGCAGTCTTTTTTAATGTAAGAAGTCACTCCTGCGCGCAGCGCATTGACAATGGTTATTCCTGTTTGCTCTCCGGTAATTGCAACGAATTTGACTCGTGGACTTAACCTTTGAGCTTTCGCAAAAGCATCTATGCTGAACTCGCGTGCCGCGAAATCGATAAGAACAACCTCGGGATCAAAGTTCTTGATCATCTCGAGCATTTGTTCCTCTGTGCTTGCCTCTCCGAGAATTTGAAAGTCATCATAATTACGAAGCACCGCATTCAACCCTGAACGGATGAGCATATTACTATCGGCGATGATGACTTTAAACATGGTGCAAATATCTTATGTAAATTCTTTCTAAATAACACCTTGATGATATTATTTTGTTCACTCATCAACTGTGTTATTAACAGATATTTATAAACCACTGATAATCACATCCTTTCCACCATCGAAACGCCTAGAAGTCCCATTCCTTGCTCCACTATTCGCCCTACTTTTGACGAAAGCGTGACACGAAAGGCTCTCAAACCTTCATTTTCCTCTCTCAAAATGGGGTAATCGTGATAGAACGAGTTGAATTCTTTTACAAGTTCGTAGGTATAGTTGGCAATTAAGCTAGGGTTATACTCTCTAGCCGCATCATTCAATACGTTCGGAAAATCGTAAATCTTTTGAATGAGGGTTAATTCCAATTTTGATAAAAGTGAGGGGTCAATTGCTGACAGCTTAACATCTCCAAAATTCTCTTGGTATTTTCTAGCTATTGCCTTTGTCCGTACATAGGTGTACTGAATGAACGGCCCTGTATTTCCTGCGAAATCGATACTTTCCTTTGGATTGAAAAGCATGTTTTTGGTGGGGTCTACTTTCAACAGGAAGTATTTCAGTGCAGACATTCCAATATTGTGATAAACACCATCCTTCTCATCCGCTGAAAGTCCGTCTAGTTTTCCTTGTTCTTCGGCTACCTCTTGTGCTACATGCTTCATTTCAGCCATGATGTCGTCTGCATCCACTACTGTCCCCTCACGGCTCTTCATTTTACCTTCAGGGAGTTCTACCATTCCATAGCTGAGGTGATAACAATTCTCCCCTTGCTCAAATCCAAGTTTTTTAAGCACTTTGAAAAGCACTTTAAAGTGATATTCCTGTTCGTTACCTACGGTATAGATTTGATAAGCCGTATCAGGGAAATCTCTAAAACGTAGGATAGCAGTTCCAATATCTTGGGTGATGTACATTGCCGTTCCATCCTTCCGTAGTAGGGCTTTTTGATCGAGACCTTGATCTGTTAGATCCACCCAAATACTTCCATCTTCTTTTTGGAAAAAATGACCATTTGCGAGGCCATTTCTCACTTCATCACGTCCGAGCAAATAAGTATCGCTTTCGTAGTATAATTTATCAAAATCAACTCCCATTGTTTGGTAGGTAGCGTCAAACCCTTTGTACACCCAGCCGTTCATGGTTTCCCAAAGCTGATAGACTTCTGGATTTTTTGCTTCCCATTGACGAAGCATCTCTTGTGCTTCCATCATGATGGGGGCTTTTTGCGCTGCTTCTTCTTCCGTCGCACCGCTTGCAATCAACTCCTTCTGCTCCTCTTTATATTTTTTATCGAAGATCACATAGTATTTCCCTACGAGTTTATCTCCCTTAAGTCCCGAAGATTCAGGAGTTTCGCCGTTTCCAAATTTTTGCCATGCCACCATGCTTTTGCAAATGTGAATACCGCGATCGTTGATGATCTGGACCTTGGTAACCGAATGACCGTTCGCTTTTAAAATTTCACTTACGGAATAACCCAAGAAAATATTTCTAAGGTGGCCTAGGTGCAAAGGCTTATTCGTGTTTGGCGAAGCGTACTCCACCATTACTCGTGGTTTAGAATTGGCGGGTTGGAATCCAAAATTGCTATTGCTATTAGCTTCTTTAAAGAAGTTGAGCCAATAATCATTTGAAATTGTTAGATTCAAAAAACCTTTTACAACGTTGAAAGCAGCTACCTCTGCTACATTTTCCTTCAGATAATTTCCAATGGTCTCACCTGTTTGCTCGGGGCCCATCTTCGATATTTTCACAAAAGGAAAAACGACCAATGTCACATCCCCCTCAAATTCCTTTCGTGTCTTTTGAAACTGAATCATTGAAGGATTAATGTCTTGCTGGAACAATGCCGATACGGCGTTGTTTAAGGCATTGGTAAGAATTTGATGAATTGACATTTCGTTAAATAATAGCTATATTTTGGAGTGCAAACTTAACCCAATACCTTTGCATAATGATACAAGAAATTGTGAAAGAGAAATTAGACACCATTCGCGAAGCTATTGAGGATATCAAAAATGGCAAGGTGGTGATTGTTGTGGATGATGAAGACCGCGAGAATGAAGGTGATTTCATTACTGCGGCGCGCAATGTAACACCAGAGGTGATTAATTTCATGAGCAAACATGGTCGTGGATTGATTTGCGCATCACTCACTGAAGAGCGTTGCAAAGAGCTGGACCTAGACCTCATGGTCACGCGTAACACCGATCCAAATAAAACAGCTTTTACTATTTCTGTAGATCTTTTGGGGCATGGTTGTACAACGGGTATTAGTGCTCATGATAGAGCCAAGACCGTTCAGGCTTTAATCAATCCTACGACCCAACCAAGCGATTTGGGCCGACCAGGTCACATCTTTCCTTTGATTGCAAAGAAAGGTGGCGTATTGCGTCGAACAGGCCACACAGAAGCGACAATTGATTTAGCTCGACTTGCAGGCTTTGAGCCGGCTGGAGTGCTTGTCGAAATCATGAATGATGACGGCACGATGGCGCGTCTTCCGCAATTGATGGAGATCGCAGCCAAATTCGATCTGAAGATTGTTTCGATCAAAGATTTGATTGCATACCGCCTGGAAACAGAGACGTTGGTTGAAAAACTGGATCAGATTCCATTTAAGACGCGATATGGCAATTTTGAATTAGTAGCCTTTCGTGAGTTGATTGAAGACAAGGAGCACGTTGCTTTTGTAAAAGGAACATGGACCGAAAATGATATTATCCCAGTTCGCGTTCACAGCTGCAATTTTCTCAGTGATATATTCGGTTCACTCGAATACGGCAAAGACGACCAGTTGCACAAGGCCATGCAATTGATAGAAAAAGACGGCAAGGGTGTGATTGTTTATATGAACCACTTGCAAAAAGACCATAGCTTGCTTGATGAGTTTGCTGAGATTAGAAAGTTACAAGCAACGGGACAAGGAACGGCTACCGCTTCAATGGATGCTCGAGATTATGGTATTGGTGCGCAAATATTGAGAGAGCTTGGAGTGAGAAGAATGCGCTTGTTGACTAATAATCCAACCAAGCGTACTGGTTTGATTGGCTACGACCTAGAAATTGTAGAAAACCAGACATTGAATGATTGATCAGATATCACGATATAAAAAAAGCCGCTAAAAGCGGCTTTTTTTATATCGTGATATCGAAGATTACTTCTTATCGAACTTTGCGTAACGAGTTTTGAACTTATCGATACGACCTGCAGTATCCACGAGGGTTACTTTACCAGTGAAGAATGGGTGTGAAGTGTGAGAGATTTCCATTTTGATCAATGGGTACTCGTTGCCATCTTCCCAAACGATAGTTTCTTTGCTGTTTGTAGTTGATTTGCTAAGGAATGAATATTCATTAGACATGTCCTTAAAAACAACTAATCTATAGTTTTCTGGGTGAATTCCTTGTTTCATCGTATCGTATATTTTTCTAACGGGCGGCAAATATATGACGAGAAATTCATTTTTACAAGAAAAATCGAAAATATTCAAGACATCTCGAAATATTAAGAATCAATCGATTAAGGTGTAAATAAAAGAAAAATCCCGGATCGTTACCCAGGATTTTTCAGACTAAATTACCTAAACAAATTCTATATTAATTAACCAAAATTACTACTATGAATACCGTTGTATTCTTCGGTAGTACGTGCTATAATTCTTTTTATTGGTACCACTGCTGCTTTGTAATAAGCAAAGCTTCTTGCACTGTGATACGTTCTCCATTGTTGTATGCCGTTACGAACGGACCGGGTAGTGATGAATAATTTTGCTTCAATCTTTCTCTTTCATCTCTCGCTTGCTTATACTCATCGTACTTACCGGTGGTATATTTCACCCATCCTTCATGGTTTTCAATATTAAAATCTCCAGAGTAGCCATGCACCTGCTTGAAGTAAGTTTTATTAACAACGCGATGTGCAGCCAAAATCTGTACTTTATAATTCACTCCATTATCTGCTGCAGGTACTGATGTTACTGCCTTTTCATTGTTTCTCGTAGTCTTATTTTCCGTCTTAGGAGTAGCAGCATTTACTGCAGTATCTTCTGTTTTCGGCTTCACTTCTTGTACCTTCACTTCCTCTTTGACCACTGGTTTCACCTCAGATTTCGTGTTATTGTTTTCAGAAGCTGGAGTCTCAGTGGATGTTTTTGGTTCGCTATTCTGAGCTACTAGAGGCTCAGAAGTTGAAGCTCCGCTCACAGGGACGATCGCAATTTCTTTTGGATTGTTATTCTCAACAAATGAAAGTTTACCGCTAATCACAGGAAGAGAAGACATCGCAGCCAGACTCGTCAATTTATAGCTCACTTGAATAACCGGCGAAACAGGCATTTCAAACCAAACGAACTTGATCGCATTTTTATCTGCTGTTACTGTTGCACCAGCATCTTGAATCTTTTCCGTTTTCATTGTCTCAGGAGCTACATCCACAATCTTTGCGAAGCCAGCGATGTTGCTATTTAATATCTTGAGATCAACTCTAAACTCGGTGTCTGATATCCGAGTAATAGATCTTTCACAAACGAAGTCTGTAGATAAATTACTAGCAGTGGTCTCTGTTGATGGTGCTTCAATTGAATTGTTGTCTACTTCTTGGTTACTTTCCGCAACAGGCTCTGCGGTTGATTCATTCGTTACAGTTGATTCAGTAGATTCATTTGATGGTTCTTCGCTTGTTTGAGTTGTTGCTACAGCATCCTGAGAAACGAAGATTTGTTGTGTTGGAATGGTATAATCTACACGCTGATTGTCGTTGATATATGAGAAAATTCCTTTTGCCTCATACTTTCCAGAGAAGTTAGCATCACATTCTAAATAATATGTCACTTTGAATGTTTCTTCGGTAGGAAGCGTCATCCAAACGAATCTTACTTTTTTCTCGCTGAAGGTAAAAGAAGCGCCTTTAGTTTCATTTGGAGTTGCAATGAATCCTTCAGGAAGGACAATTTCCATCTTCGCAAATCCTTGAATTTGATTTTTATTGATGGTCACCTCTACCAATGTTTTTTGCCCTGGAGGCATCGAACTCGGTGCAATGTTCTCAATGCTAATATCGTTGGCCGATAGGACGTGCAGAAAGAATAGACCGATAAAATTGATGAGTGTGATAGTAAATTTTATCATGGTTAATGTAAGGTTATTCCAAACTTCAAAAGCGTGACTCAAAATTGGTATAACCGAAGGAGCGTTCGGTGGATAAAATTTGTAATTGCGAACAGTGAAATGTGAATTGTTCGAAATCAATCTTTCGCACCTTTGTAATATGAATTGGAACATTCAAATCAAGAGTTTTCTCACTTACCTGCGATTAGAAAAATCGTTGGCGAAGAATTCAATTGAGGCGTATGAGCGGGATGTTCGCAAGCTTGCTTCATTCTGTGAAGGTTTGAATCCAATACAACTTCCAAGACAAGTAGATGCAAACACTATACGTCTTTTTATCAAGACAATAACAGAGATTGGCTTAAGTGCTACTTCACAAGCCAGAATACTATCAGGGCTCAAAGCGTTTTTTAATTTTCTTTTTTTAGAAAAAGAAATTACGGTTGACCCTACCGAGTTTATCGACTCTCCCCGACTAGGTCGAAAACTTCCTGATGTATTGAGCATTGAAGAGATGAATCAAATTTTGGAAGGCATTGATTTGAGTAGAAAAGAAGGTCATCGCAATAGAGCTATGCTTGAAGTGATGTATAGTTGTGGTCTTCGTGTCAGTGAATTAACTGACTTTCGAATTTCTTGTATCTACTATGAAGAAGGATTTGTGCGAGTGATTGGAAAAGGAAATAAAGAAAGACTTGTTCCCATCGGAGATGAAGCTTTGAAATGGCTAACAATTTATTTGAAAGAAGATCGGGTTCATTTTCCAATACAAAATGGACAAGAAGACTTTGCGTTTTTAAATCTTCGCGGGAAAAAGATTTCTCGAATGAGTGTATTCAATATTATAAAAGACGCTGTAGATCGGTTAGGTATTAAAAAGCAAATTAGCCCTCACACCTTTCGACATTCATTTGCGACCCATTTAGTGGAAGCCGGTGCCGATTTGCGAGCCGTTCAGGAAATGCTTGGCCATGCTAGTATTACCACCACAGAGATTTATACTCACCTTGATAGATTGCGTTTAAAGGAAGAGATACTATCTTTCCACCCACGATACAAGTAACCGACTAGTCTATGCTATTCATCCATCATAAAAAAATTGCACTGAGAAGTGCAGCAGTCCTGACTTTGCTCTTTGTGTTCCTTTCGGGCACCGCACAGATCAAAGTCATGAGCTACAACCTTCTGAACTTTCCAACTGGGAATTTTCAAGGACGTGTTGATACACTTCGACCGATCATTGATTTTTATAAGCCGCAATTATTTCTTATTCAGGAATTGAAAACGGAAGATGGGTTAATTGAGATTGCCGATATGATGAATGATTTGGATTATGGAACATTCACCAACGCTCCATTCGTGGCTCAACAAAGCGATCCAAACAATCCCTATTTTCTGCAACAAGCATTGGTCTATGATTCAGAAATGTTTACGCTGGCTTTTCAGGATGAAGTCATCACGGGAGTGAGAGATGTGAATTATTACAAGCTTTTTCTGAACGATGAAGCGCAACAAGACGGAAGTGACACCACCTTCATTCATGTTTTTGTAACGCATTTAAAAAGTTCCACTGGCACCGATAATGAGCAGTCACGTTTACAAATGGTGAATGCCTTCGAATCATATATCGAAACAAATCTCGATAGCGACGATTTGGTGATGATCGCAGGAGACTTCAATCTTTACTCGACCAACGAGCCAGCGTATCAAGAGTTGGTGAATACCGCCAACGAAATACCGATGGTAGATCCATTTGCGAGCTATGGGAACTGGGCAGTTTCGAATTTCAATCATCGTGAGATTTTAACTCAAAGCACACGCTCCTCACAAATTGGAAATGACGGTGCGGGCGGAGGTGTCGATGACCGCTTCGACTTCATCATGTTTAGTAATGCTTTTTATTCGAACTCCTCTCCTATCAAATTTTTGGAAGGAAGTTTCAAGTCATTGGGAAATAATGGAACATGCTATAATAGCAGCATCACTAATTGTGCTTCTGGGAATGATGTTCCCTCCGATATTTTGCGAAGCATATATTACATGAGCGATCACATACCTCAAGTTTGTGAACTGGAGATCGATCTCAACCTCAGTGTTGCAGAAAATTCGACTTCTAATCTCGATTTCTCTTGGGAAAAAGGAAATATTCTTCAATACACTGGCGGCATTCTAATCAACTCTGATCGTCCACAAAATTTGGATGTATTGATTTACTCTCTAAATGGTCAAATCATTCTAGAAAAAAACATTTCTGTTACCTACTCCACACATTACTTTCCCTTCGATACTGAACAAATGAGTGATGGGATGTATTTAATGAGCATTCGCACTGCTTCGAATCAAATTATTTCGAAGAAATTTATTGTGAAAAAATAATGAAGACACTTACAGGAAAAGTTCGCGCAGTTCAAAGAGTCTATCTAAAGCTAGATAGAGAAATTGCAAAAATGCAATCTGAAAGTGGAATGCATTGTTTATCGGGATGTGGCGAGTGCTGCAAGAAACCTGACATTGAAGCGTCACCTTTGGAGTTCTTACCGCTTGCCCTGCAACTGTATGATGAAGGTAAGGCTGAATCTTTTTTGGAAGAATTAAAGGCAAATAACTCGAGTACTTGCCATGTCTTCAGACCCTATGTGACCAATTTTGGGGGCTTGTGCAATGAATATCCCAACCGAGGATTAATCTGTAGGCTTTTTGGTTTTACTGCAAGAAGAGATAAAGAAGGGAAACCGGAGCTCGTAACTTGCAAGCTGATCAAGACCGAACAAACAGAAAACTACGAGCGGGCCATTTCCAATATGAAAAGTGGCAAGAAGATTCCGGTGATGAGCGAGTTCTACACTCGTCTTTCTTCCATTGACCCAAGTCTTTCAGGATTTTATCCGATTAATGAGGCTATGGAAAAAGCAATCGAGACCGTGTTGCATTATTATGCCTATCGCAGAAGACGTCGAGTCAACAAATAGAGGACTTATTGGTTATTAGTGCATGAAAGTTTATGCATTAGAAAGAAAAATAGTCATCAAGTCTACGATGGCAGAAGTATGGGATTTTTTTTCCTCTCCTTACAATCTGAATGAGATCACTCCTCCAGATATGAGCTTTGAGATCCTTACTGATATCAAAGGAAAAAAGATGTTTCCAGGAATGATCATCAATTATAAGGTTCGCCCACTTTTTAATATTCCGCTTCGCTGGACTACAGAAATCACCCATTGTGCTGATAATTCATACTTTGTGGATGAACAACGATTTGGTCCATATACCTTTTGGCACCACTTACACAAGTTTGAGCAGAAGGAAAACGGTGTAGAAATGACCGATCTTGTGCACTATGCTTTACCAATGGGGCCTCTCGGAACCATCGCTAACGCAATCTACGTTCAAAAGAGATTGGAGGGTATCTTCGACTATCGCAATGAAATCATAGAAAAAAAATTCAATAAGAAATAAACCATTTCATGGTAAATGAGTAAAAGCCTCAAAACGATTTCCGTTATGAGGCTTTTTTCATTGGTATTATTTTCAGTGCTCATGAGCATTTCTGCTCTTTCACAAACCATTAAGTTGAATGACTTCAGAGCAGACTTCAATAAAAATCGAATAAAGACTCGTACCTGTTTTCAGGTGACTTATCAAAATTATCAGCCCATTGATTCCATCATCATGAACGAATCGCTCTTTGATGAGTCAGGCAGAATCATGCAATACACGCACTTTTTTGCACGAGGCAAAAAGCTTTATACCATCAATTATAATTATGATGAAAAGGGACAACTCGCTAGGTGCATATTAAACCATGCCTTCTCAGAGACCAATCCAGTGGATTTAATGATAGAAAAAGATGAAAAAGGAAGAGTGCTTTCACTGCAGTGTCCCGTTGAGATTCGTAATTTTTGGACAAAAGAAGAGTTTGCCTATAACGAAAAGGGGAAAATGGTAGCCTCGGCACAATTTTCAATGCAAAATGGTGAATGGGTACCTCGCGAAAAGCAAGAGTACTCACCCACCATTCATTCCGGAGAAAACACTCCGACATTCATTCACGACTCAAGAGGTCTGTTGATACTTCATCAACTTGCTAAGTCAGATTCAGCCGCGGCTGATAAGGCTTATTGCTTTCAATACACCACCTACTAACGCACAAGTTTTTTGTACTTAATGCGATGTGGGTTTACATCACCGAGTCGCTTAATCTTATTTTCTTCGTATTCCGAGAAAGTTCCTTCGAAGTAATATACTTGCGAATCACCCTCAAAAGCCAGGATGTGTGTGCAGATTCTATCTAGGAACCATCTATCGTGGCTGATCACCACCGCACAACCTGCAAAACTTTCGATACCTTCTTCCAATGCGCGGAGCGTATTTACGTCGATGTCATTGGTCGGCTCATCCAGCAAGAGTACGTTTGCTTCTGTCTTCAAAGTCATAGCCAAGTGAAGACGGTTGCGCTCACCACCAGAAAGAACAGAAACTTTCTTCTGTTGATCTGCTCCCACAAAGTTAAACTTGCTGCAATATGCTCTTGAGTTGATGGTCTGTCCTCCAACTTCAATTACTTCATTTCCACCAGAGATTACTTCATACACGGTTTTATTAGCATCAACATCCTTGTGACGTTGATCCACATATCCAATCTTCACAGTATCTCCAATTTTAATCGTACCAGCATCTTGTGTTTCTTCGTTCATGATCATTCTGAACAAAGTCGTTTTACCGGCACCATTTGGACCAATAATTCCAACAATACCTGCAGGTGGTAATTTGAATGAAAGGTTTTCGATGAGAAGTCTATCTTCAAACCCTTTCGTAACACCAGTAAACTCGATGACATCGTTACCAAGACGAGGACCGTTAGGAATTGGGATCTCCAATTTCGCTTCTTTTTCTCGTTCTCCTTCCGCCATCATTCTATCATAGTTCTGAAGACGCGCTTTATTTTTAGCATGACGTCCTTTCGGGTTCATGCGCACCCATTCTAACTCTCGCTCGAGTATTTTCCTACGCTTGCTCTCTGATTTTTCTTCTTGAGCAAGACGCTTTGCCTTTTGCTCAAGCCAAGAAGAGTAGTTACCCTGATATGGAATTCCTTCTCCTCTATCCAATTCAAGAATCCAACCAGCAACATTATCTAAGAAATAACGGTCGTGGGTAACGGCTAATACAGTACCTTGATATTGCTGAAGGTGTTGTTCTAACCAAAGAACGCTTTCCGCGTCCAAGTGGTTCGTTGGTTCATCTAGGAGCAATACATCCGGTTGTTGCAGCAAAAGTCTGCACAATGCTACACGACGACGTTCACCACCTGAAAGCATTTTGATCTTGCTATCTTCTGGCGGACATCTTAAGGCGTCCATTGCAATGTTGAGTTTTGTATCGAGGTCCCACCCACCGAGCACTTCAATTTTATCCTGAACTTCGGCCTGACGATCCATCAGTTTTTGCATTTTCTCAGGATCATTGAGGATCTCTTCATCCATGAACTTCATGTTGATTTCCTCATATTCCTTAAGAGCATCGGTGATTGGCTTCACTCCCTCTTCTACAATTTCACGAACAGTTTTTTCGTCATCTAAAGTAGGTTCCTGTGGTAGGTAACCCACGCTGTATCCAGGGCTCCAAACGACTTCCCCTTGGTAGGTTTGATCTAGACCTGCGATGATTTTCATGACAGTAGATTTACCCGCACCGTTCATACCGAGGATACCAATCTTGGCCCCGTAGTAGAAACTGAGGTAAATATCTTTGATGATGTGTTTTCCTTGTGGGGTGTATTTGTTTACACCGACCATAGAAAATATAATTTTCTTGTCGTCTGACATAATCGAATCGTTAAAGAAATAAGGGCACGAAGATAAAAGAACTTAAGACATTATGCTGTCTTTAAGTCTAGGCAAGTAATTTCTGGAGGCATCCCTACTCGACCAGGGAAGCCCAAGAAACCAAAACCTCTGTTTACGTAAAGGAATTGTTCACCTTCATTGTAGAGTCCACCCCAACGCTTGTAGCGGAGGCTTGAAGGAGATAGTTTTACACCAAGTTTTGGAAGTTCAATTCCAAACTGCATTCCGTGGGTATGACCGGATAATGTGAGGTGTACATTCTTTTTTCCAAGCACTTGCTGTTCCCAATGCGTAGGGTCATGAGATAGAAGAATTTTAAATTCTTCCTCACTGGTATTTTCTAAAGTTTTGTTGAAGTCTCCATACTGCTGAAAGCCCACTCCCCAATTTTCCATACCGAGAAGTCTAATGCTTGCGCCGTTTCTTTCAAGTAAAGCATTTTCATTTCGAAGTAATTTAAAACCCATCTCCTGATGAATTTCGTAGAGTCGTTCCAAATTCTGAGCACGCTCTTTTAGTTGGTTGGCGTCATCTCTTTGATAGACGTAGTCTCCGTAATCGTGATTTCCAAGAATAGAGAATTTACCTGATTTTGCTTTTAGTCTTGCAAAATGATCAATCCAAGGCTCAGCTTCAAATGCATAATTGTTTACAAGATCTCCTGTGAAGAAAATATAATCAGGTTCGAGTGCATTGATCATATCTATTGCCTCACCCACTTCTTCGAAACTATTATCAAGAAAACTTCCGAGATGGGCATCGCTAATGTGAACCACTCGTGCTCCATCAAATTCTTTAGGTAGATCCTTAAACTTAATTTCTTCAGATAAAATTCTGAATGCGTATTTTCCTTTTGTCACACCGTAAGCAATAGAGCCCAACATTGCTGTACCTACTACTAAACCCACTTGATTGAAGAATTGAAAGCGATTCATTCTTTCGTGTGGTTCAGATTCCAAATTACTTGAAAATTGAGCCGCGATCCATTTTCCAGCTAGTGTCAAATCATTAAGAAAATGAAAAACAATGAAAATCAATTTAGGAATAAAGAAGAGGAATGCGAATGCTGTAACTACTGTAAAAAAAGAATAGGATTTAGTTTGTTGAAGCTCCTCATATCTAAGAATGAGCATTACAAAAAGTATTACAGTAATAATGGTAGGTACAAACCAACCCCATCTCGCTATCCTTCTCCAAGGCATTGTAAAATTTTCCGTGAGTTGCTTTATTCCGAAGTATCCGTATAAATCAATGAGTGCTAGGATTAGCACAAATGTGGAAAGGAAAATAATGAAGCGAGCGGTCATAGATAGAAATTACGTGGCAAAAGTAAGATTACCCAACACATTTATTCTTGAAAATAACTGTATTTATCATAAATGTTGTTGATATAACAGAAAAAGAGGTTGAAGTGTTTACAAACAAAAAACCCCTCGCTTGCGCGAGGGGTTTTTCAATATTTGAGAATTGATTATTTGTTGATAATCAAACGACCCATTTCAACAGATGAACCGTTGGTTAGGCGATACATGTAAACACCAGTTGCAAGAGTACCTGCATCAAATGTTGTCTTGTATTCGTTACCAGCTTCAACACTTGCAGTGTAGATGCTTGCAACACGCGCACCAGCTAGATCATAGATGTCGATTGTAGCCTTACCTGTTTCAACTGCGCTGAACACGAAGTTAGCTTGATCAGTTGCTGGGTTAGGATAAACAGACACGTGAGATTCTTTAGAAACTTCAGCTTCTGTAGACTCTGGAGTTGTTGGGTTGATAACCTCGATGATATCAGAACCTTCGAAGCTAATAGTTTGGCAATGCTCAACCATGTTACCTGAACAATCCATTGCAGTCCAGCAACGAACGATTTGGTAATCTGGGCAGCAATCCAATTCGAATGCGAAGTCACCAGCACCAGTTACTGTTTGGATAGCGCTAGAGTTAGCGTTTACAAACGAACCAGAGTATGTGAACCAACCACCGAAGCCATTGTCAGCTGCGTTGTAGTTGTTTGCACCGTCACCCAATTGGAATCCGAAGTACTTGTTAGAAGGAGCATGAGCAAGATTCAATGCAGAACCTGCATACTCACCCCAACCAGTCAATTCAGCACCTTCACCATTTACTAGTACGAAGTACAACCAGTCTTGGTAGTTAGCATCAATTCCACCGCAATCAGCCTTGAAGCTAGTTGGGAAGTTTTGGTTGCTCCATGAAGACCAATCCATTTCGCTATCAAACCATACGCTAACATTGAAACCAGCGTTAGAGTTGTATGCATTCACAAGTGTAGCAGAAACGTGAGCAGTTCCATTTGGATAGCGCACTAATTCTCCTGACTGTACAACATAGTAGCGGCTTGAAGTTGGCATGTTGAATAGTGCCATAGCCCAAGCTGTTGGATAGTTACATGGGTTACCTGCTGGTAGAGCTGGTGTGATCAAGTTGCAATCAGCGATTGAACCTTCAGCTGGCATTTCACCAACGATAGTTTCGATGAATTCAACTTCGATTTCAGAACCACAATTGTCAGAAGCAGTTACTACTTCAGCAGCTGGGATTTGAGCGTCACAAGCCAATACTAAGTTTTCTGGAGTAGTGCTCAACGTTGGAGCAACTTCATCTAGAACTGTAATCGTGTATGAAGTAAGAGCTTCATTTCCGCATTCATCCGTAGCAACATAAGAGATTTCAATGATTTGATTTCCGCATTCATCAGATGAAATGATTTCTTCTGAACGAATTACAGTAACATCAGAACATACATCTGTTGCTGTTAATTCTACAAACGCTGGTATATCACTTTCACAAGCTACAGTTACATTTTCCACAGAATTGTCAAATGTTGGAGCAACATTATCGTAAACAAATACTTGTGATGTTGTTTGAGCAACGTTACCACAAGCGTCAGTTGCAGTCCATACTCTTGTGAACAATGTTCCACAAATGAATTCAGAGCCACAGTTGAAATTACCGTTATCAACACCTGGACCGTCATAGTTTAAGTTCAAAATAGCTAATGCATCTGCAAGTTGTGTCAAATTCTGATTCGAGCATTGACCAATAGCTTGATTAGCCGCATTTACAACTTGAGCTACAGTCATTCCTTCAAACAAACCATTGTTGAAGATCGCATCTCCTAAATAGCCATTTGACGGAGCAAAATTTGAATCATATGCATCAAAACCAAGACTCAGAACCGCAGCCACAAGCTGAGAAGCCAATTGATTTGAGACATTGGTAGGATTAACAGTATTACCTGTAATAACTGCAGAAGGACCCGAAGCTGGCAAGAAATCTTCAATTGCCTGAGCAGAAGTAAAGGTATAAGTGTTACTTCCACAGCCGATTGTTAGTCCATTAGGGAAAGCAGCTGCAAAATTTGCATCTCTATAGTTTGCATAGCTACCATTTGGAGCACCCCAACCACCTACAGATGCCGTTGTGAATTGACCACAATCAACAGAACCGCCTTCTGAGTAAGGAGCGCTCGTTTCTTCAAATGTAACTACTACACTGCTGCAAGAGTCAATAGCTGTAGCCATTTCAAATCCATTGAATTCAAGGCAGCTTACAGAAGCATTCTGAGGAACGAACGTGAAGATTGGAGCATTGTTATCAACATAGTTCAATGTTACAACATATGGAAGAGAAGCATTACCACAAGCATCAGTAGCGATGAATGTGTGGATCTCTGTGTACTCAGCTTCACACTGACCAGCGATAGTTTCGATGTCGTGAGAAATTTCGTACTCATTGCACAATTCGAATACTTCTGCTGGAACTACACCGTATTGACCTCCACATGATACTGTTTCAGTGTAACCTTCACCGAGCCATACTGGAGCAGTTGTGTCAACAATAGTGATCACTTGATCAACAGTGATAGAG